>Ga0181592_10000075_pt1 | contig 57555 bp, 45 predicted proteins | sample 071ome_20_FD_133755 | JGI IMG/M metagenome (GOLD analysis project Ga0181592, IMG submission 133755) | Coastal salt marsh microbial communities from the Groves Creek Marsh, Skidaway Island, Georgia - 071412BT metaG (megahit assembly) | ecosystem: Environmental > Aquatic > Marine > Intertidal...
TCAAGCGAATCAGATGCAGCGGCATTCTACTGCCCATACATCCCGCTAATGAGCTCAGGTGTTGTACTAGATCCAGGCACATTCGAGCCAACTGTATCGTTTATGACACGTTATGGCTACGTTGAGCTAAACAACACTGCGTCATCACTTGGTAACGCAGCTGACTATCTAGGTCTAGTTGGAATCACTAACGGTAACGTTAGCTTCAGCTAAGTTTTACTTAGGTAAAAAACAAAAAAAGGCGGCATATGTCGCCTTTTTTTACGATTAAAAAAAGTAAAAATTTTATGAGACATTTTATACTAGTGCTTTGCACATTATTAATATTAACAGCTTGCGGCGGAGCAGAAGTACCAATACCTCAACTTAGAGGTGAACTACCGATAAAAGTAAGCAATAACAATCCTGCATCTACTGCTTACAATTATTACGGACTGCACGAAAGCATTGACAGACAAGAATTACGTGAGTATACAGGTGTTGACCCGGTGCGCACAGAATGGTGTGCAGCGTTTGTTAATAGTGTATTACACGAAAGCGGTATAGAAGGAAGTGAAAGTGTTAGTGATGTTCCATTAATGGCACGGTCCTTTCTATTTTGGGGAGAACAGGTTGTTAAAGAAGACATACAACCAGGAGATATTGTAGTATTTCCTAGAGGCAATCAAGGCTGGCAAGGACACGTAGGATTCTACTTACAAACACATATGAAAGATAATATAGAATACTATTTAATTTTAGGTGGCAATCAATCAAACAAAGTAAGTATTGAAATGTACCGTGCTAGTAAAGCATTAGATATTAGAAGAAGAAAAAAATAAAAAAAATTAAAAAAGTGGTTGACATTTGTTTTGTTTGTGTTATATTAATAATATAACAAGACGTTGTTATATGGGTTGGCGCTAATAATTTCCACTCTAGAGGAGATAAGCGCACTTGGTTAGGGGTAGTGCCCGGCGTAGAGTTTGGAGACAAGCAGTACGCAAACTGCGATACTAAGCAGAACTGAGGTTCTAGGCGATAGATGAAACGGTATCTGGACGCTTAGTTGGAGGTAAACCCAAGTCCTTCACCCACCCTTAATTTAAAAGCCCGCCACTGTGCGGGCTTTTTCTTTATTTGATAAATACTTTATATAGATTTATGCGGACCCACCGCGTAGACCTAGAACGTCAACTATTTTTAATAAGGAGAAAACAATGGGACGTCCAGTAAACAAAGATAAAATTGGATACGGCACAGGTCGTATCGCAGTAACACGCCACTTTTTCACAGGTGGTGCAGAAGCAACAACAGCAGCTCACATTGTGCGTCAAGCAGGCAACGGCAAATATGTTGTACGCTTAGATTCTAATGCAGGCGATCCAAGTGCAGACGAAGTTCTAACACTTACAAACTTAGGTTCAGGAAATTTAGTAGCAGGTACATTTGAAATTGATGCATATGGTACTGATTCAACAACTTATCAAGTTACAAAGATTCGTAACAGAACTGTACAGTTAGAAGCCGGCGGCACTGAGTTTAACGCAGTTTATGGTATAGGTAATGTTCCAGAAGCAAAAGAAACAGGAACAAATCCAGCAACTACTTTAGCGGTAGCACTGCCAGCACAATAAGAATAATGGGGGCTTCGGCCCCCTAACAAGGGTTTATAGATGACAAAATATATAAATGTACCTAAAGGCGATTACAAAATAAAAGTCCAAGACGGTGGATTAATCATCTTGGATCCTGGTACCTTAGGTAATGTTATTGTTACAGGAAATCTTTCGGTTCAAGGCGAAACAACTACAATTAATACAACTGAACTTACTATCGAAGATAGAGTTATACACTTGAATACCGGAGACATAGGTGCTGCCGGTATTCAAGGTACTGATGCGTTTGCAGGAATGGAAATCGAAAGAGGAACTTTTCCTGATGTATTTTTTGGTTTTGACGAAGATTTAGCTTGGATAGATCCTAGCTCTCGCGAAGGCGCCTTTGTAGTAAAAGATCAAAATGATGGACTGATAGGTTTAAGAACAAATAGTATTACAACCGGAGGAGGAGATCTATTTTTAATTAGTAGCGGTCTTCCTACATTTGATGGATTTGGTAATAGTGACGGTGGACCTATTGTAACTGTAACTGGAGTAGTCGACTACGAGAAATGTGTATTTGAATACGATAATACAGGTACACTGACAGGTACAGTTATTGCACCAGATGCATTACCTAACGCTCAGGCAGTTGTTGATTATGTTGCATATAACTTTGCAAACGTATTTCTTAGCCAAATTGGTGACGGAGTAATCACTCCATCGAGTATTGTTATATCTGATGAAGAAACTAGCGGAGTTGATAGTGTAATAACGTTTAGTGTTGATTCTGATATTATCTCAAGAGTTTACAGAGATAGATGGGAATTTGATGAATTAAGAATTGCAGGTACTGCTATTGAAACATTAACTAGTAATGAAGATTTAGTGTTAAGAGCAGCAGGCACAGGCGCAGTTAGAATAGACGACACTTTACATTTAAACAGTGTACCAGGTGACGACGATTTACTTTTACAACCAGTTCAGCCTACAGATGGAAGTAAGATATATGTAAGTAATCAATCTACTGGTAAGTCTGGTATATTCTTTGTAAACGACGAAAGTAATAGAGACGAATTGGTAAGTAAAAATAGAGCATTGTTATTTTCAATGTTATTTTAGGAATAAAAAATGGCAATAATTAATACACAGTTAACAACTACACAAATAGACGGTATACTAGTTCCAGCAGGAAAATCGTATGCTGTTACAAATATTTTAGTTTGCAACAATGGATCATCTGACGCACAGTTTGATATGCATTTGATTCCAAATGGTTCTGCATTAGATAATGCAGTTACACGAGTAATAAACAATCTTAATTTACCAGGAGCAGAAACATTTTCTTTTGATACAGAAAAGATTGTTTTAGAAGAAGGCGATAAAGTTACATTTGTTGCTCAACCTGGAAACGGTAACCCTAATAACGTTACTGATCTTTCAACTACAATTAGCTATTTGGAAGTATAATGAGATTAATAAAACGTCAAACAACTAATCTTAGAAATCCTTCAGGCAAAGGAGTAATCTATGATATAGATACACAAGTCATTGCAGACAGCGAACGTGCAATGCTAGTACCAAAAGGTGTAGTAGCTCAACGTCCTGGCGAAGCAGGTATATCTACAAGTAGTATTGAAGGACAAATTAGATATAATACTACATCTAATGAATTAGAAGCTTATCAAAACGGCGCTTGGCGTAATATTAGATTTAAAGAACCAAATCAAAATCCTGGAATTATACAACAAAATTTAGGAGTAGGGGATGCAACTGAAACTGTGTTTGGACCTCTTAATAGCCAAGATCCAGACTACCCTGCACCTGCAGCAGCTCAAAACGTATTAGTATTAATTGAAAACGTATTACAAATTTCTACTACAAACTATACCCTTGAACAAAGTAATGGAACAAACGTTCCGAGTGTAGGTCCTAATCCTCCTTACGCATCAGGTTGGTATATTGTTTTCAACTCACCTGTGCCTTTAGGAAAACCTGTTACAGTAATTCATAACTTTGACAAATAAATACATAGTCAGAGGGAGTGAGTAATGCCTGAACCACAAAATGGCCGCATAGGCGGTGGCGTACTTAAAGATAATTTATTAAGACAAGGGGTAAATCTTAATTTTGCCAACGTTTCTGCAGACGTTGCAGGCGGCACTCCGTTATTGCATCTAGACGTCAATAACAATAAAATAGGCATACGTACAGATAATCCAACAGACATACTTACAGTTAATAACACGTTTGGAATGTCAGGACTAGAAACTGTATATACAAACATTGATCAGCTATCTTTACAGACTAGTGAAATTACTACAACATCAGGAAATATATTTTTAAATGGTGCAAATAATATTTTTGCAACAAGTATTGCAACAAATGATTTGAAAATAGATTTCAATACAATTGAAACAACTAGTGCTAATACAAATATAGAATTAAGACCAGACGGAAATGGCACAGTTAACATTAGAAGTAATTTTAACATAACAGGTAATTTACACGCTACAGGTAATATTGAAACTACTGGCGACATTGTATTTGGTACAGATGATCAAGACGATGTAACATTTGCCGCTGATGTTAATAGCGACATCATTCCCGATGTGACAGATACCAGTGATCTAGGCAGGCAAGGAAAACAATGGCTAAACATCTATAGTAACTTACTTAACGGACGACGAGTTGAAGTAGGATCAGTTGAAATACAAGGCACAACTTTAACTAGAAGACAAGGCAACATTTTTTATGTTGCTATAAACGGAGATGATACTAATGTCGGTGATCATCAACAAGGACCGTTTAGAACTATTGCACACGCTTTAAGTGTTTGCGATGCAAGCACAGCAGGACCTGTAACTATACACATTTATCCAGGTGAATATGAAGAAACATTTCCATTAGTTGTACCAGAAAATGTTACAATACGTGGAGAAGATTTAAGAAACACTATAATAAAACCAACAACTGTAACAAACACTAACAATGCTTTTGAATTAACACAAAATACAACTGTAGCAGATGTTACAATAAAAGATTTTTATGCACCAGGATATGCGTTTGTATTTCAAAATGGAACTGTTATATCTGAAAGATCACCGTATATTAGAAATGTAACTGTTATTACACAGGGCAGTGTAACAAGTGCAAGTGATCCTAGAGGATTTAATGAAGGCGATGCAGGAGGCGGAGCATATATCGACGGAGGTGTACTCGATAGTGCTACACTAGAAGGTAGTATGCTATTCCATAGTGCAACATTTATTACACCTGGCGTAGATACTATTACAATGACAAATGGTGTTAGAGTAGAATGGCTTAACAGTTTTACATATTTTGCTAACAGAGGATTATATGCAACACAGGGGCTTTTAGGTTTAGGTGGCAATATAACAAGATTTGGCGCAGAAATAAGATCAATCGGTTCGGCTAATATATATGGAAATTATGGTGCAGTAGCAGATGGAGCAGATACTTTAATGTATCTAATAGGACATAACTTTGGATACATTGGCGCTGGAAAAAATGTAGATAATGATTTGAGTCTTTTTTTACAAGATCAAGAAGTAGTTGAAGTAAACAACGGCACAATACATTATGTTACAACTGATCAATCTGGAACTTTTAGAGTAGGTGATGCCTTTTTTGCAAATTTTGACGACGGAACAACTAGTTTTGATATTGAATCTGTAAACCTAGATGATGTTAGTGCAATATACGTTGGAGAAAACGATAATATTACTTACATAGATGGAGTTTTTATTGAAACAGGCAACATACAGATAAGCGGGAATACAATAACAACTATAAATGGTTCTTTGATATTTTCTCCTGATAATGAATATCTTAGTTTAGAAAATAATCCAGGATTAATTATTTCTAGAGGTTCTAATCTTGATAGAAACGACATAGAAGGTGAAATTAGATATAATACAGATACAAATTTATTTGAAGGTTATTCTACAGGAAATTTAAGTTTTGGAGGAATATATTCTTCAGACAGAACTACTAGTGTTGATGCACATAATACAGATAATACAATAATTTTTAGAGTAGATAATACACAAGTAGGAACTGTATCTGAAACAAATTTAAGTATACACGGATTAGGGGTAGACGATGTTCTGTTTGATAATAATGTAGTATCTAGTAATACTTTAGATACAAACTTAATATTACAACGAGGACTTACAAATAATGCACTTATAGTAGATGACATTATTATTAAAGAAAAAAATATTATTAACACTAGTAATAATGTACAAGTCTTAAAAGGTGAAGCAAGTGGATACATTAAATTTGGAGGAGCAAAAGGTTTAGTAATTCCTACGGGTACTGACTTTGATAGACCTGCAAATCCACCAGACGGAATGATGCGTTATAATATAACTTCTGGACAATTAGAAGTTTACGATACAATTAGTTGGCAAGCAGCTACAGGAGCAGGCGGCGGTGTCGACGAAGCAACAATAAATGATTTGCTTGATCTTTACGTCCTTATACTAGGATAATCCAAAAAAACGATAAATATTATTAATGCAATGTAAGACCAATACTTGCAGGGTCAAACTGTGGTCAACCAGCAAAGAGCCTGAGGGATGAGAATTTGGTTGGAGGGACAGGATCCCCGTGTTGAGGAGAAGAGATGGCTATTGGTCGTATATCCGGTCCGCTCTTAAAGGCAAACCTTCTTAGGGAGGGTGTTGATCTTGCTTTTGAGACTGACCTTCTATATTTAGATGTTGTTAACAGCCGCGTTGGTATCAAAACTAGCACACCTCAATACGACTTAGATGTCAATGGCACTGTCAGAACACCGGGACTAGAAGTAAGTTCAGTTGCTAATATTGGTGATATTAATATAACCGGTACAACTATATCTACGTCTCAACCTACTCTTACATTAGGCACAGCAGACAACGTAATTTTTCAAAATAGACTTACAGTTGATAGTTTAGACTTTGAAAACAATGTTATTAGTACAAATACATCAAATGAAAACATAGAGTTTGTACCCAATGGAACAGGATCTGTAGAAATATTTTCAGATACTAACGTATACGGAAATGTATATGCCACAGGAACTATTACAGCAGATGGTAATATTACAATAGGTGATGCAGACACAGATAATGTTACATTTAATGCAGAAATCGCTAGTGATATTATTCCTGATGCTAATGACACTTATAGTTTAGGTAGTGATCCTGCTACTGGCGGCAAAAGATGGGCAGATGTTTGGACGCAGAATTTTTATGCAGGAACTATAAATGCATCTAGCATAGACGCTGGCGGAATCGATTTAGCTTTGAGACAAGGCAATATATGGTACGTTGCAGAAAACGGCGACGATTCATATACAGGCGATCATCCTAACGATCCTTTTGGTAGTATAGAATATGCTTTATCACAAGCTTCATCAGGAGATACTGTACACGTATATCCTGGAACTTATATAGAAGATTTTCCTTTAACTGTTCCTGTAGGTGTAACATTAAAAGGACACAGTTTAAGAGGAGTAAAAATAACTCCATCAACTACAACAAGATATAATGATGCTATTTTACTCAACGGTGAAACTACAGTAGAAGATTTAACTGTTGCAGATTTTTATAGTGGCGGCAATTACTTTCAATTACAAGCTGGTTCAACAACAAACATAGCAGTTTTTAATGTAGGAACAGCGCCTTTTGCACACTCATATGTAAGCGGCGGAACTGTTAATATTAATAGTGTTGATTATGCTGTAAGTTCCTCTACTTATGATCATACAACCGGACAACTAACAATATATTATACAGGATTAGCCGGAACACCAGGAACAACAGCGTTTATTAGTGGGTTGATTTTTAGTTGTAATGGAGGGAATAGAACATTTCCAGACAACGGATATGGATTTAGATTAGCTACCGATTTTGAAGTAACATCAAGATCTCCTTATGTAAGAAATGTTTCGGTAATTACTAAAGGCAGTACAGTTAGTGTGAGCGATCCAAGAGGATTTAATTCTGGAGATGCAGGGAAAGGCGCATATATCGATGGCGCTTATGCAACTACAAATTCTAGAGAAGCTGGTGCTCTGTTTCATAGTGTAACTTTTATCACACCAGGAGTAGACGGCTTAACCTGCACAAACGGTGCAAGAGTTGAATGGTTAAATTGTTTTACATATTTTGCAGATAAAGGCGTGTATGCATTTGACAGCAATGATGGATTGTACGGCACCGGCAAAACAAGAATTAAGTTAGGCGGCATTACAGGAACATTTTCACCTGGAGCAACTATTACATTTACGTCTACTGATGCATCAACTGTTGCAACGGCAACTATTGAAAGTGTAGATGGCAATGTAATTATTGTTGACGGCAAATACACAAGTTTAATAGGATTTGATACAACTCCGCAAAGTATTACAAGTGGTGCAGCATCAGCAACAGAAATACTGAACTATGATTTGAGAGATTTCGGTGCTGAAATTAGAATGATAGCTAGTGCTAATGTATATGGTAATTATGGATTATACGGTGATGGTCCTGGGGTACTTGTTTATGCAATAGGACAAAATCTAGCATACATAGGCAATGGTAAAGAAACTACTAATGATAACGCTACTGTTATACAAGCAAATGAAGTAGTAGAATTAAATGATGCAAAGATTAGATATAATTCAGTTGACCATAAAGGAGATTTTCGTGTAGGTGATTTATTTCACGTTAACCAAGAAGATGGAACTGTCAACTTTAGTGCAAGCGATGTAAACATTGCAGCAAATCAAGGAATAACAGTTACTACTGGTAATTCTAGCACAGTAATAACAGGAAATTCTATAAATACAGGAAATTTAACTATAAGTGGAAATACCATTTCTAGCACAACCGGTGATATAATACTAGACAGTGCTAGTGGACTTGTAGTTATAGATAGCACAAGCGGATTACAATTACCAAAAGGTGACACAGCAAGTCGTCCAACACCTGCTACAGGTATGATACGTTATAATACACAAACTAATTTGTTTGAAGGATATGACGGTAACTGGATTGCGTTAAATGGCGTATACGACTTAGATTTAGATACTTACATTACAGCAGAACTTACACCTGGCGCAAATGACGATGTTATACGTTTTTATAATAATGGAACATTAACAACAACAATAGATTCTAGTAAGTTACAAACTGGAAGAGTTGAAGTAGATGATATTGTAATAGATTCAAATATAATAAGCACCCAGACAGCAGATACAGATCTACAGTTACAAAGTAATGGCACAGGCTCAGTTATAATAGATGATTTAGCAATAAAAAATTCAACGATTACAAATACGGATCCGGGAGGTGTATTTGAATTTAACCAACAAGGAAATGGTTATGTCAAAATTGAAGGCACCGGCGGATTTGTTGTACCCTTAGGTATAAGTAATGAGCGTCCATTGCCTGCTTATAGAGAAACAGGTATGGTAAGATATAATACCGAAGAAGGATATTTAGAAATATTTGACGGATTTAGTTGGGCGTCTGTAGCTGGTTCAACAGGTTCGATTACATTCAATCAAGCAGAAAATCTTGTATTAGAATATGTATTGGTTTTAGGATAATAAAATGGCAACAAGTTTTTTAAACAAAGTAGTAAAAGAAATAGGAACTGTACCTATATTAGCAATAGAAACTGATGGTGCTACTAGATCAACAGTAATAGGAATGACACTTGCAAATCTAACAGACTTTATGGTTTATGCAAATGTAATGATACACGACGACGGAAGCGTTTTGGGATATTATATGAAAGATGTTATGATACCTCCTAACAGTACACTTCACGCACTAGCACCAGCTGAAAAATTAATATTAGCACCTAGCAACCAACTGTATTTACAAGCAGATCAAGACGAAGCACTTGATGCAGTTATAAGTTATGTGGATATTGTATAAAAGGAATAAACTATGTCAGATTATTATACAGGTATAACATCAGGAAATATTGTAGATGCACTACAAAATCGGTATTTTTATGGTTTGCGTAGAACAGACAACGGCGAGCTTTTTATAGGTAAAGTTGATCAATTGAGTAGAACAGATAGTTTACAAATTAACAATCCAGGAGATCCTACCCAGAATTATCCTGACTTTGCAGAAGGACAAGATTTTTACGAAGGTAGAGATGTGAATCATAACTTAGTTTATGATAATTTAAACTATGAACAATTCAAATGGGATGATAGAAATATTTCATATTATATTGACGACGAAGGCGAATTGGTTGCAAGAGTAAATCAAAGATTTGTATATGATGAAAATTCATCAACAGACGGTTTAGGATAAAAAAATGGCAGAATTTAATATTGGCAGAATTAGATTTAGATGGACTGGCGATTGGCAGTTTTCATCAACGTATGTAAAAGACGATATAGTACTTTACGAAGGCAAGGCATATGTTTGTTTGATTGGTCACGAATCAGATCCTAATAATATATATGTTGATATTAATGCTCTTGATAATGATGGCGATCCTGCTCCAAGATGGGAGTTAATGTTTGACGGTTATAGATGGAAACAAGACTGGATTGCTGACACTTATTATAGTTTAGGTGACATTATTAAATGGAAGGGATACGTTTACCAATGTATAATCCCCCATACGTCAAACAGTCAAATTAGATTAGGCCCTCCAGGTAATATTACAAACTGGAGATTGATTGCTACTACTTATAATTGGCTTAACACTTGGACACCTACAGTAGCTCCTGACCCACAAGTTCCTGGAGACATTGGTGTCCCTTCATCTTATGATTTGGGTGATGTTGTTATATACAACGGCACTACTTACATATGTATAGAAAAACATACTGCTGCTGATTCTTATGAAGATGGATTAGAACTTGATGGTGATAAATGGACAGAAGTAACTAGAAGTGATAACTGGAGAACAGATTGGCAAGTTAATACAAGATATGTTAGAGACGATGTAGTAAAATACGGAGGCATTGTATATCGATGCGTAACACCACATACAAGTGCTGCTACTACTTCTTTAGGACTAGAAGATAGTTTAAGCAGTTGGGAAATTGTTGTAGAAGGACAAGAATACAAAAATACTTGGCAAGATTCTTTTAGATATAAAAAGAATGATATTGTTAAATACGGTGGAGCATTGTGGAAGGCAAATGTTGGACATACATCAACAACAACACTACGAGAAGATCAAGCAAACTGGGATATTTATATTCCAGGTTTGGAATACGAAGGAGCCTGGGAATCTACAGTTGAATATAATCAAGGCGACTTAGTTACTTATTGAGGTTATTCTTATGTAGCCCTTACTAACAATACAAATAGTGTTCCTAGTATAAACGGATTATTACAAGACACAGGTAATTGGGAATTAGTTACACAAGGATATAGACATTTAGGAGAATGGATTCCAACAACTAATTATAGAACAGGAGATGTTGTTAGAAATAGTGGATATTTATATGTTGCATTGACTGACAATATTAATCAATATCCAGATGCAGATGTTAATACTTGGGAAATTTTAGTTACTGGTAGACAATTTAGAAATCTTTGGATTGATAATACAGAATATTTCTTAGGTGATACAGTTACATATGCAGGAACTTTATATATTTGTATACAAAGACATCTTGGTACAGAAAGTGATACACGACCTGATTTAGATATTGAAAATACAAATGATAATTACTGGAGAGTTTTACTACAAGGTACACCAGGTAATGTTATGGCCGAAGTAGGTGACTTAAGAACTCACGATGGATCAGAACACGTTAGATTTGCAGTTGGATCTGCTGGTAATGCACTCAAGGTTTCCGCTCAAACTAATTTAGAATGGGCTAACTTTGAAGATGTTCCAAATGTATTTTTTGTAAGTGTAGATGGAGTAGATAGTACAGCAAATGGGACTACTTTACAAGCGCCTTTTAGAACAGTTAAGTTTGCTTGTGAATACATTTATAATAATCTAGGTATAAATCGAATTAACGTACAAAAATATAATAATGATAGTGGCATTATATTTGATGCGTTAAGTACTGCACTTTTACAAAATTTTTCTCAAACATTATCAGCTACTGCTCCTAATTTAGATGCAGCATTCGAAGTAATTAACCCTCGTACCGGTAATCCATACGGTGATATAGACGGTAACGGAAATATTGGACTTTTTGATGCCTTAGATATTGGCCAAGGTGTGTTTTCAACGGCAGCCCTCACTGAAGCGCAAGCATTAGCATTTAATGAACTGATAGACTATCTTAATTCAAGAGCAGACGATTTTGTCGGAGAGACCACTGGTACAATATCCGATTATACACCTGGTACAGTTCCGATAGTGTTTGCAAGTTATCCTAATACAACTGTGTTTATCAAGACTGGCATATACGAAGAAACACTTCCTATCAAAGTACCAAGAAATGTTGCTCTTGTAGGAGACGAACTTAGAGGAACAGTAATACAGCCTGCCGCAGGCTACGAACAAGCTAATATGTTTCTTGTAAACAATGGCAGTGGTATTAGAAATATGACACTACAAGGGTTATCAGGAACACTTGGAGAGGTAAATTCGTTTTTTACTAGAAGACCAAGTGCAGGAGCATTTGTTAGTTTAGATCCAGGAACAGGACCAAATGACGAATCAGTTTGGATCACTACAAAATCTTGCTATGTACAAAATGTAACTACATTCGGTACAGCGTGTGTTGGTATGAAAATTGACGGATCATTACACAACGGCGGAAATAGATCTGTAGTTGCAAACGATTTTACACAAGTTCTAGATGACGGCATAGGATACTGGGCAACAGACGGAGGACGATCAGAACTTGTTTCTGTGTTTACATATTTCTGTCACATAGGTTATCTTGCAGAACACGGTGGTATTTTACGAGCAACTAATGGTAACAATTCTTATGGAACTTATGGATCAGTAGCAGAAGGTGTAAGTGCAGAAGAAATACCAGTCACAGCAAATGTTAATAACCAGTCCAAAGAAGCACAGATAGAAATAGTGCATACTGACGGTAATGAATTAGTTGCTTTAGGTTTTAATAATTTAGGACAGCATTATTCAACAGTAACGTCTACGGTTTCAGGCGCAGGCTTATCAGGCGATTTAGCATTTGAAGAGTTTAGACCATTTGGTATTAGTGATATAAGAATATTAGGTCCTGCAGACAGCTCGATACCGGGCGGATTAAACTATCAATATTTGTTGAATAACGCACAAACTGGAAGTACAGGTACAATTACTCTTGCAGCAGCTGACGAAACAGGCACAGCTGAAAAATATATTGGACAAAGAGTTGTAGTTGTTGCAGGTACAGGTATAGGACAATACGGTGTTATAACAGGTTATGATCCTGTTAGTAAAGTTGCAATAGTTTCTAAAGAATATAATGATACCAATGGTTGGGAAAGCTTATATCCAGGAAATCCTATTGTATCGTCATTAGATACAACTAGTAGATATACAATAGAGCCAAGAGTAGATATAGCAGATCCAGGTTGGGAATTAACTAATGCTAGTATATCTTGGCCTGCTAATTTTATATTATCAGGCATACACGATATGCAGTATACAAACGGTGTGTATATTGCTATAAATGGAGATGGTGATTCTGCAATAAGTACAGACGGTACAACATTTATAGCAAGCAATACAAATTTATCAGGGACAACCGATCCGGTAGGCGGATTTTATACATCAGTTACAAATGGAATATATGCTTATTTCTTAAGTGTTTATGATTCTAATGTATATAGATACGATACTGATGCAGATTCTTGGACAACAATAAACTTGCCTAATCACAATAATCTGTGGACACATCTTGATGTTGATCCTAGCACAGGCTTACTTGTCGCAATTTGGGGTAATATGAACGGCTGGGTAAGCTTTAACGCAGACGGCTCTGGTCAAACTACAAATACTTTTGGTATTGCTGGAGGAGCAGCATCAGCTGGTCTTGCATATGGCGGCGGCAAATGGTTAGCAGTTCACGGCGATGGTGATATTGCATATTCTTCAGACGGCGTTAACTGGACTGAAGTAACTAACGCTTTACCTACAGCGTCGTGGACTCACGTAGCTTATGGAAACAATCGATGGGTTGCAATCGGTGATGTACTTGGTTCTGCAATGGCTGTTTATAGTTTTGATGGGTTAACTTGGTACAACAATGATAGACATTTAGACACTATTCCAGACGGAAGTTTAGATAGAGTCATATACGGAAACGGACAATTTATTGCATTTCCAGTATCAGGCGATACAAAGACTGTGGGTAGATCAAAAGACGGTTGGTCTTGGAAATGGTTTGATTTAGACAGTACTGCGTTTACAATACCAGGAACTAATGGTGTTACAAGAATGTTAAACGGCACTCTTTGGACAATAGCATCAGGATCTAGTACTGTAAGAAATATTACTACAGGTTCTAACGCAGTAGCAAGAGCTGTAGTAGAAAATAGTAGAATTAACAGAGTGTTAATGTACGATCCAGGCGGTGGCTATATTGAAAATCCGATTATAGACTTTTATGATAATGAAAGTACTATTGATGCATCTTTCACTGCAAACGTTAATTCAGCGGTGTTAACTCAACCAAGATTTGTAAATAAAGGTACAGGTTATACTAGCGCAACAGTGACGATTACCGGCGGCGACGGATATGCAGACATTTATCAAACAGGAAAAACTTTAGTACTGAATAATGTTACACGAATCCCCGGACCAGGTGCAAACGTAGAAATAAACGGAATCACAGATGTTACTTATAGACTTACTAAAGTACAAAGTTCTAGTGGTACAGGACCATATGATTTGACTATTACTATAAGTCCAAGTATTGGAGAAAATGAATCTCCAGATCATCAAACTAGTGTTGTTATTAGAGAAGAATATAGCCAAATTAGACTTACAGGACACGATTTTCTTGATATTGGTACTGGTAATGTGAATAGTACAAGATATCCTCAACTTTATTTAGAAGGTCAAGATAGTTTAAATGCTGCACAACCATTTAATGAAGTTGTAGAATCAGACGGTGGTAGAGTATTTTACACAAGTACTGACCAAGACGGTAACTTTAGAGTTGGAGAGTTGTTTAGTGTTGAACAAGCAACTGGTGCAGTTACAGTTAATGCAGATATATTTGAACTTAGTGGCTTATCTGAATTATCGTTAGGCGGTGTTCAAGTAGGAGGAAGTGCAGTTGTTGTTAGAGAATTTAGTAAAGACGGAACATTTGTAGCTAACTCAAATAATATAGTTCCAACACAATCTGCTATTATAAAATATTTAGAAAGCAGAATTTCTAGTGGAGGATCTGATGCACTTACAAACACCTTAATAGCAGGACAAGTAAAAGTTAGTGGTCATAATATAACAACTACATCTGGTTTAGAATTAATTATTTCAACTAAAGTAGAACATAATGACGGCATAGATGGCGATTATCTAGCCTTGCAATTATTTGGAATTTAAGAAATGCATAAATACATTATAGAAGCGGAGTTTTTAAATGGCAGAGTTTAAGTTAGGTAGAATTAGATTTATTTGGAAGGGTAGCTGGACCTCTTCTACAGTCTACTACAAAGATGATATTGTTCGTAATGGCGGTAACACATATGTTTGTATCGCTGGCCATACAGCTCCGGCATTATTTACAACTAACCAATCAGAATATTGGAACAAAATATCAGATGGTATTGAGTGGAAGGGTGACTGGCAAACTGACACTTACTATAAAGTAAGTGATATTGTTAAGTATGGTGGTTATCTTTATGTTGCAAATACCGCTCACACAAGTGCATCATCAGTTGCTGAAGGTTTAGAAGGTTTAGGTACAACTACTCCAGGTGTTAGAGACGATATTGCAAAATGGGACTTATTTGCAGAAGGATTTGACTATAAGGCAAATTGGAACACAGATACAAGATATAAAATAAATGATATTGTAAAATATAATGGTACAATTTATCTTTGTACTGAAGACCATACAAGTGCTTCTACAAACGCAGATGGCCTAGAAGTAGATCAAGCAAAATGGGATATTTTCTCAGAAGGCTTTTATTGGACTGACGACTGGAATACATCGGTAAGATATCGTGTTAACGATATTGTTAGATATGGTGGCACATTATACGTTTGTAACGAAGGTCATACTTCTGCAGGTAATATTACAGATGGATTAGAAGTAGACCAAGCAAAATGGGATTACTTACACAAAGGAATTGAATATAGATCTATTTGGACACAAAACACAAGATACAGAATAAATGATCTTGTAAAATATGGAAGTGGCATTTGGATCTGTACTACACAACATACTTCTAGTGCAACAAATTTAGCAGCTGACGAAGCTAATTGGGCTCAATTTGTAGAAGCATTAGAATTCCAAGATAGTTGGAACCCGCAAGTAAATTATCAACCAGGTGATTTTGTTACGTATGGAGGTTATTCATATGTTGCAATAATTAATAACATTGCATACAAGCCTAGTGATAATCCTACTCAATGGGCATTATTTACAACTGGTTTCCGTTTTATCGGAGATTACGAAGACGATAGTACAAACAGAGAATACATTGAAGGTGATGTAGTGCGTCTCGGTGGCTACACTTACTTGTGTATTTTAAAACACACTGATCAACGTCCAAATGATTTAGACAACTATCCTAACTGGGCAAATTACTGGCAACGCTTAAATGAAGGTGTTGAATGGAAAGGTGACTGGGCTGATGCAACATTTTATGATGCAGGCGATGCAGTAAACTACGGAGTTAATTCTTACATTTGTGTCTATGCACACGTATCAGATGAAATTACAGCACAAAACAGACCTGATCAAGATGTAACAGGTACAAACTGGAACTTATTGACAGGTGGTGCTGAAAGCGGCAACCTTACTACTGAAGGTGATATTGTTTACTTTAGCGGTTCGGGTCCTACAAGATTAGGAATAGGAACACCGGGTCAGGTTCTTAAAGTTAATGATTTAGGCACAGCACCTGAATGGACAAACTTCGGTGCAATTAATAATGTATTTTATGTTGAATTAAATGGCGGTATAGACGAAGCAGCACCTAGTTATGGTGTAACACTTGATAGACCTTGGAAAACTGTGCGTTACGCAACAGAACAAGTTCAAATGGGTGCTATTAGATATAATGCAAAAAATCTATTAGAAAAAAATAGATCATTTATTCAAGCAGAAGTTGTAGAATATATTGATAACACATATCCTGCACTAGTCTATACTAAAGAAACTTGTCGTAGAGATGTAGGACAGGTTGTAGATGCACTAATTTGGGATTTATCACACGGTGGTAACGAACGTTCAAGAGATGCAGCTATTTCTTACTTCAGTACAGATGGACAAACATATCTAGCAGACAATGCAACAGAAACAGCAGACGGATTGAACTATATTAAAACTGTTGCAGATGCAGTTCTTACTAATCTAGCACCTGCAAATAATTATCAAACACTAAACGCAGTAGGAGCTCCAATAACTCAAGTTATAGATTCAACTTATACAGAGGAAACTGATGCACAGTCAACATTAGAATCACTTGTAAACATTATTACAGGAGCAATTACAGCAGGTAATACAGATAATGTAATAGCTGAGAAAAAACCACAAAACACAATTTTTGTAAAAACTGGAGAATTTGAAGAAGTTCTTCCTATTATTGTTCCTGAAAATACAGCAGTTGTTGGAGATGAATTACGCTCAACAAGAATTACTCCAGCAGGAGTTTTAGTTGACAGTGCAGACACTCCTTATACATTAGATGCTATTTCAAGATTACAAGCAATTACAAGTGATGTTATTACTAACGTTGCTGTCACTGCAAGTGCAGGTAACGCAGTAAGCCAGGTTACTTCACGTCCAGCAGGCTCTGCTCAAGCAGGAACAGACGCAGCAGAATTATGGCAGCAAATTTATGATTATATCGATTATGGTGTAAATGGTGCAACCGGCGACTCAACAGTTCCTGCAACTACTGGATCAAATGACCCGGTAACATCAACTGATTATACGTATGCTGTAGAAGTTTTAGAAGCAAACAGAGACTTTTTAGTTGCAGAAGTAACAGCATATATTGCAGCAACATATCCTGCATATGTATATAATGTTGCAAAATGTGAAAGAGATATTCACAGATACATAGATGCAATTAAAAATGACTTGATTTACACCGGTAATTATAAATCACTTCTGTATGCTCGTTATTACGTTAATGCTGTCAGCGGATCATTAACAGAAGATATGTTCTATATGCGCAACGGCACAGGTTTACGAAACTGCACAGTTGCAGGATTAACAGGTACATTAAGTACAGATAATCAATATGGAACTAAACGTCCGACAGCAGGCGCATTCGTAAGTCTTGATCCAGGCTGGGGACCAGCAGACGAAAATGTATGGATTACTAACAAATCTCCATACGTCCAAAACGTTTCAACATTTGGTACAGGCTGTATAGGTTGTAAAATTGATGGAGACTTGCACGACGGAGGTAATGACTCTATTGTTGCTAACGACTTTACACAAATATGTTCAGATGGTATTGGAGTATGGTGTACAAACTTAGGTAGAACAGAACTTGTTTCAGTATTCTCTTACTATGCTCACATTGGATATCTAGCAGAAAATGGCGGTAAGATTCGTGCAACTAATGGTAACTCTTCTTATGGTAATTTTGGTACTGTAGCAGAAGGTGTTGATATAACCGAAGTACCAATTACAGGAAAAGTTACTAATCAATATTTTGACGCAACTGTGCAAAGAGTATTTACTGACGGAAACGAAATATTAGCTTTTGAATATATTAATGCAGGGCAAGATTATACTACAGCAACAGATGCATTGCTAACTGTAGAAAACATAAGTGCTGCAAATGTAAATAGAACACAAGGAACATATTACAATCTTTCCGGAACAACAAGCGGTTCAGGCATAGGACAGATATTTAAGGTTATTGTAGATGATGCAGGTAATGCAACAGTAAGTGTTGAAAAAGGCGGCTCAGGTCATACTCAGGGCGATACTATTACAATAGCAGATAGTAGTCTCGGCGGCGGTGGCGCTCCGGATCTAACATTTGACATAGCTACAGTTGGCGATGCAACAAGATTCACAGTCACAGGCGAAGGGTTTGGCGCATCTATTGCTAATGCAAATATTGTAAATGGTGGCGTTTTTGAAGTTAGACTAACTGACCCTGCAGATGATTTTGGCGGAGCAGATTATATTACAGCAGAAAATGTTGCGCAACAAGGTAACACAACTTCTATTACTATATCTAACACTGATTCAAGATTGAGTTCTCAATATATAGGTATGGTCATCTACTTAACCTCAGGAAGAGGCGCAGGTCAATATGCACTGATTGATACATATAACGCTGGCACAAAAATAGCAACAGTAATCAAAGCCAGTGACGGAAGTGCAGGATGGGATCATATTGTTCCTGGAACAGCTATAGAAAGCACACTAGATGATACTACAAACTATTCGATAGAACCTTACTTAGATTTTGCTCCTCCAGGGTCAGGATTGTATGCAGATACTGCTAAAGGTAGAGCAATTGTAGAAGATGGAAAAATAAGTTTAATAACCATATATGATCCTGGTAATGGTTACGTAGCAGCACCTGCTTTAACTTTTGTAGACCCAAATAACACAGCGGATGCTCCTCATACTGTTAGAATAGGTGACGGTGTATTAACACAACCTACTTGGACTAGTAGAGGTACTGGAATGGTTACAGCAAGTGTTGACATTGCAGGTGACGGTTATATGGATAGATATCAACCAGGAACACTATTAAGAGTAACAAATCTATCAGATGAACCGAATGCAGGTTCTAATGTTACATTTGATCATTTACCTGGAGAATACTTTAAACTTGTAACAGTTAGAGATTTATCAGGAACTGGCCCTTACGATGCTCAATTACAAATTAGTCCAGAAATTTCAACAACAGATGCTCCACCGCACGATACAGATTTTGAAATGCGTATTAGATACTCACAAGTACGTCTAACAGGACACGACTTCCTAGACATAGGTACTGGTAATTTTGCAAGTACAAACTATCCTGGATCACCGTCTATCGCTCCAGATCCAAATGATGAAATACGAACTGGCGGCGGCGGAAGAGTATTCTATACTTCAACGGACCAAGACGGTAACTTTAGAGTTGGTAGATTGTTTAATGTTGAACAGAGTACAGGTATTGCAACTCTAAATGCTGATGCGTTTAATATTTCAGGACTACAAGAACTAACACTTGGACAACTTGAACTAGGAGGTACCGGTGCAACTATTACAGAATTTAGCGTAGACGGAACATTTACTGCTAATTCAGATAACATTGTGCCTACACAAAAAGCAATTAAAACATACATTGCTTCACAAATTGGCGGCGGCGCAGGCGAACTAAATGTTAACAGTATTACAGCAGGCTCAATTTATATATCAGGACAGGAAATTACAACAACGACAGGCAGCCAGATAAATATATTACAAAAAGTAAATTACACAGGTGGCATTGGCGGAAGTCCAGTAGCACTGAATTACTTTTTACAACAATAATGGAGATAAGCAAAAATGGCCACAGGTAGACTAGCAGGCGAAGATCTTTCAGCAGCAACAAATACAACTGTCTATACTTGCCCAGCATCAACGTATACTGTGGCGAGCGTAAATATTGTAAATAGAGGCTCACAACCGACAACAATTAATCTTGCGATTGCTGATTTAGATACGCCCACAAACGGTGAATTCATCGAATATCAAACAGAACTTTTACCAAAAAATGTTCTAGAAAGAACAGGTATAGTTTTAGCAGCAACACAAAAAATAGTTGTTCAATCTTCGCAAGCAAACGTAAGCGTAGTTGCTTTCGGAATTGAAACAACAGCATAAATACATAGACAAAGGAACAAACGGTTATGGGAAGATATATTACAAATACACTAACTTATTCAACTAGCACTGTCACTACAGCAGTTAGTTATAATGCTAGTGTTAATGACAGAGTACTTTGTACAGCAGGCGGCATAACGGTAACACTGCCAAACACTACTGCTGATGGCGGCTCATTACAAGCAGGCGACACAGTACAAATTATAGATGTCGGCGGGAATGCTGGCAGTTCAGCAATCACTGTTGCAAGAAACGGCGCAAACATACAAGGGGCAGCAGACAATTTAACAATTGACATTAATAATGCGTGTCCAATACTTGTATACGCTGACGTCTCAAACGGTTGGGTTATAGCAGGAAGTTAATATGCCAAGTTTACGTTCACTTTTATCAGATTTATCACCGCCGAGTATAGGTAATCCAAATAGGGTTTTCTTTGTAAGACATACAGGTAAAGGCACACAAAATGGAGGCTGCGGCTATTCCTGGACTGTACCTGCTGGAATTACAAAAGCAACCTTTGAACTGTGGGGTGCTGGTGGCGACGGACCTGGTGCAAGATGCTGTGAACGTGCAGGAGTTATGCCTACTAGCGGATCTTACGCAATTAAGACAGTAGATATTGCAGAAGGGTGTGTATTTTGTATATGCTCAGGAGGCTCAGGATGTTGTGGTTGTTGCTGCGGAATTACAAGCCAAGCGTTTCCATCCTATGTAATTGACGTTTCCGGCGGCGGTTCAACAATTGCGTGTGCACCAGGAGGCACTGGCGGATGCATACAAATGTCTAGAGGACAACACTGTGCCGGACAAGCGTGTTGCTGGGGGATTTTATCAAGCTGCGGCTTAGGCGATGTTGTAATGCCGGGCGGTGGTGGAACAATATTAAATAACAACTTTTGCAGACAAGCCCTAATAACATATAGAAATAGCGGCGCTCAAACAGGACGCTGGACTAACGATCAGTGTACGCAGATGTCAAGAACTGGTGAAAACTTAGATCCATCTTGCGCATCTTGGCCAAGTGGTTCAGGTATGCACGCCGTTGCTTGTGGCGGAGGATACTGCTATGGTACCCACGGTCAGGGCGGTTTTGTTAAAGTAACATATACATAAGAGGAAAGAAAATGCCAAGTCCAATTACAGAAGTAACAGTAAATTTTACTTATAATATCGCTGACAGTATGTATAGTCAGTCAATGAGTCAAAATAAAACAGCTACAGCAACATATACAGGTCCGGATAGATGCTGGATATTTGTAGATACAGATACAGGAGTTATATCTTCTTGTTCACCACCATTAACTACAGTAGATAATGGTGCAGAAGTTCCTACTCCAGTAGGAACCACTAAAGTAGAAATAGTAGCAGCGGATGATCCGTTAGTAATGAGTTTAGTATTTGCTGCAAATGTAAGTGTAGACGGACAAACTACTACACAAGAAACTTTACCCTGCGGTCACGTTTTAGAATACAATACTATAACAGAAGTAGATCAAACATATGAAAGAGATTCTTTAACATATGATATAGCAAACGCAAGTTGGAACACCCCAGACTTGGTACAAGCACCATATGATTGGACTTGGGCAATAGAAAAGCGCAATAATGCTTTAACAGCAAGTGATGGAAAAATATCGCCAGATATGCCAGATGCAGTTAAGCAACCTTGGATTGATTACAGACAATCATTGCGTGATTTGCCTGCAACTTATGGATACGGAACTGCGGACGAAGTTGAAGCGTGGAAGATATATTTTCCTTTAACACCGGAAGAGGGATAATAAAATGGCAGGACTTAGAGCATTATTTGAATACGGCGCAGGAGTAGGCGGAACAGTAAATTATGACATTCTAAATGTTTATAATACTAATACAACAACTGCTGAAAATGGCGGATCCTGCTGTCTATGGACTGTACCTCAAGGTGTTTCCTGGTTTGCTGTAGAAATATGGGGAGGCGGCGGAGGAGGCTCTGGTGCTTGTTGCTGTATGGGTGGCTGGCCAGGTGGCGCAGGTTCGTATTCAAGAAAATTTATCACAGGATTGTCCGGAGACGGCGGCGAAAGCTACACTATATGTGCTGCAGGAACAACTAACTGTAGCACTTGTAAATGCTGGGGCTGTGCAGGATATCCCAGTTTTGTTTCAATAAATGGTGGCGCAGTGCAGGCTTGTGCAAGCGGCGGCGTCTGTGGCGGTGCTTGTTGTTGGTTTATGATAGGCGACGGCTGCGGCGGCAGACAAAACTGTCAATGCGGTAGTTGGTGCGGAGGAATGGGTATTTGCGGATCAGCTGGAGCAGCAAAGGGAAATACTTTTTGCTCTTCACAATCTTGGCAAATTATGCCAAGCGCACCATTTACCCCTACAGGCGGCAGAGTAACTAAAAACGGTTGTTCAGGTTCAGCTTCAGGATGTGCTGGTTGTGACTATGGCGGCTACGCAGCTTTCCCAGGCGGCGGTGGCGCAACAGCAGGAACTCACAACAACACTCTTGCTTGCGGCGCAGCTGGAGCAGGTGGTTTAGTTATGATTTATTACCCGGTGGTTAGCTAAAGGATAAGATATGGCAAGTTTAAAAGATTATGTTTACGGTTATGAAGAAGGTACAGCTATAGTTCCGGGAGAGTTTGTTGTATATAATACAAACGTAACATCGCACTCAAACGGCGGTCAATGTTGCTGTTGGATTGTTCCTGCAGGCGTAAGTTATGCTGTTTTTGAAATATGGGCCGGTGGTGGCGGCGCAGCCGGCGGGTGTTGCTGTATACAAGGACCAGGTGCTGGAAATGGCGGTTATGCTATCAAAGCATTAAATGTTTGTCCTGACGATGCTATTATTATTTGTGCTGCTACTAGCACACAATGTTCAACACAAATGACAAACGGTGCGTGTGGATGCCACGGCTGCTGCTCAACAGTGTGTAACCAAGGTCAAGGCGGCGGTACAACCTGTCTTATTAAAGTTTGTGGCGGTCACTATAGTTATCCGTATGCGTGTTGCTTTATGGATAACAACTGTTATACCTGCTGTTCTATGTGTTACTGCTGCAGGGGTTTAGCAGATAATGTAGACCAATGCTGGGTAGGAACTATGGGACATCATAGACGCACACAATATTGTAGAGATGATGCTTGGATGACTGCTGCAACAGCACCAATGACAGGCGGAAATCCATTTATGAGTTGGAATCCTTGTTGCGGACAAGGCGGCAGCGCAGGATTTGGTCACTTCCCAGGTGGTGGCGGCCAAGGTGTAGCAACCGCAGGAAACACTTGTTGCTGTGGTTCACCGGGTGCAGGCGGAATGGTATACGTAGTATATTACTAAAAATGGAATAGAAAATGACAAATATAAGCAAAGAATACACATACAAATTACCAGACGATCAATACTATACAACAGATGATCTTGCTAAATCTGCAACTAGGATATATGAAGGTCCTGCTGAAATTGCATTAGTAGTAGATTTAGATACTAATAAATTAAGTGGTGGCGTTATACCAGTTGAAGAAATAGATAATTTTAATGATCAAACTGATCATCAAAGAGCAGTGCGTGTAGATTGTAATGAAGAAACACTTCTTTGTGCTTTAGTGCAGGATTACGATCCCGATGTTCTTGAAACTATTTCCGAAGATATTCCACAATCAGATCCTTATGTGCGGGTTGATCCCCCAATGCCAAACCATACCTATTCAGAAAGAAATGTAGAATATAACTTTGCATCACAAAGTTGGGTTAAACCTTTTCCATATTTAGAGCACGGTATAAGTTGGGATGAAAGATTAGTAAAAAGAGATACGGATTTACGTAATAGCGACAGAACTTATAGCGAAGATCTTCCGGCACCTGTAGCTGCAAAAATAACAGCTTATAGAACTTGGCTACGCGACTTTCCTAAAATCTATGGTGTCGCGTGGGATATAACACTAGACAACGCAGGATCAGGATTTGCTGTAGGCGATAAAATTAGTATTAGTGATCCTGATATAAAAATGGGAACTACCGCAGGTGATATTATACTAACGGTAACTTCAGTAGATGAGTCAGGTGCAATTACTGGAACATCAAAAAAGAATAATAGAGTATTCTATCATAAACCTGCTGTAACTTTTAGTGATGTTTATTGGTCTTCTAATAGTGCAAACGGCACAGGACTGAGTATTTCAGTATCAAAAGAAAAAACTATCGATCCTTGGAAAATCACAGGAATGGATAATCCATTATCATAAAATATCAAAGTGAAAGTTTTTACTTTCACTTTGGTCTTGCCTAAAAAATATATCCTATAAATATCTTAGTAAAATACCCATTTAATTATAGGATATAAAATGTCTAACGAAAACAAACGAGATTCCGCCTTTTTTATTAATGGAGGCGCCGGCAGAGTTATTTGTTCAATACCTGCACTAGAAAAATATAAAGAAGAAAATCCTGACGACAATTTTATTATTGTTTGTGAGGGCGGAACTGATTTTTATAAAGGCCATCCGTTCTTGCACGAAAAGGCATATGATGTCTGGCATAAAAATTTGTTTGAAGATAAACTAAAGCATATGACTCTACATAGTCCTGAACCATATAGAGTGTGGGAATATTACAACCAAAAATGTAGTTTATCTCAAGCATATGATATTGAAATAAACAACAAAGGTGTAAGAGATTTACAAAAACCATTAATACGTCTTAGCAAACAAGAACTTATGGTTGCAAAAAATGTAATCAACGACGTTAAAGAAAAAACAAAAAAAGATCAAGTGATAGTATTTCAACCTTTTGGACGAGGTACAATAGAAGAAAAAGGTATGATTACAGATTTTGGAGGAAGAAGCTTTGAACCTGAAAGTGTAGTTAATATTGTAAAAAAATTATCAAAAAAATACGCTGTGATTTTTATGGGAGAAATTGCAATAGAATTTCAAAAACACGGTATTACCGATCCTGTTGCAATTCCACAAGGAATTGGATTGCGTGAATGGTCTGCAATTATAAATTTATGTGATCACTTCTTAGGGTGTGATAGTGTAGGACAACACATATCGTATAGTTTTGATGTGCCTTCTACAGTAGTATTAGGCAGTACGTTTGTTGAAAATGTTTCATATCCTGATAGTGATACATTTAAAACTCTAGATATGGGTGAGGGAGTAAAAAGGTATAGTCCTATTAGAATTACTATAGATGAATTTACCGACAGACGAAATGAAGGTATTATGCATATGAACGATAAAATAGAAGAAGTAATAATCGAAGAGGTATCTAAAAGTCTTAAAAAGAAAAAATAAAATGACAAGACTGTTTACATTTGGATGTTCTTTTACAAAATATTCTTGGCCGACGTGGGCAGATTTTTTAGGCTTAGAATTTGAAATCTATGAAAACTGGGGCTGGGCTGGATTAGGCAACAGAGCAATTGTAGAACGATTAATCGAATGTCACGCTAAAAATCATTTTACAAAAGATGACATTGTAATTATACAATGGACTAGTCATATCCGTAATGATTACCATACATTTAGATATCCTCCTCGTGATGATGCAACAGGTTGGAAAACTAAAGGAAGTATTTTTAATTACATTAATACAGAAAAGTATGATAAAAAATGGGTAATGGAATTCTTTGATGAAAAATCTTATACAATGCATATGCTAAATGCAATTGCAACAGCAACCGAAATATTAGATAAGATAGGCTGTAATTATGCAATGACAACTATAGGTAATATAGAAAACTTAGGAAGTGACTTTTTAGAAGCAGCAGGATATAATGAAAAAAGAAATAAAGTAAATTTATTTGAAAAATATTCTGATTTTGATTGTTATAAACAATATCTTAATACAGAAAAATGGACACAACCTATAGGTCTATATACCTGGAATAACAAGGATGATATGTATCATTGGTATGATAGTAAAGTTGATGAAAAACCTTGGTTAGACCCTCACCCTAGTGTGTTTTTACATTTATCTTGGATGAATGACATACTTAAAGATAAATTAGGAATAAGTCAGATTTTGCATCCAACTGCAAAAAAATGGATAGATATTACAAACGAGTTACGAACACAGACAACAGAAATAGAAACGTTTGGAGAAGCGTGTTATAGAATGCTTCCAAACTTTCAAAGTTTTTATAGAGGATTTTAATTATGAGCAAAAAGCCATTATGGATTGCTGGAATAGCTAGAGGACACAATGCAGGTGTGTGCTTAATGAAAGATGGCGAAATAATCTTTAGTATAGAAGAAGAAAGATTAACCCGTCAAAAGTATGATGGAGGACCTCTTGCATCGATGTTAAAGATTAAAGAGTATACAGATAAATTAGATTATCTAGTAATTGCACATACTACAGGGCTAGAAGGCACAGCAGGCAAGCTTGATTATACTGGCGAAGATGTTTATACAGGATTAGCAAGAAAACTTGGATTAATAAATTCTAGAATGCAATCCGATGGAAGATCACAAGTTGTTGATGTTGCTATGCTTCATCATAAAATGCACGCCGCAATGGCATTTTATCGTTCAGGTTTTGAAAATGCAACAGCAGTAATTGTAGATGGTGCAGGAACATTTCTTCCTACAGCAACACCTGAAGAACAAATGACTGTATGGGAAACTGAAAGTATTTTCGAATGTAATTATCCAGCAAACATAAAAACTATACACAAAACACTAGGTGCAAGAAGCATAATACAAAATATGTTTATGAAAGATTTCGATGCAGCAGATTGGGAACAAGATGCAGTATATGATGTTTTAATACACGATAGAGCAGGTATAGTAAAAGCATACGAAGCAGTAACAGAATACTGCGGTTGGAGTTCTATTGAAGCAGGTAAAACGATGGGACTATTTCCGTATGGCAAACCAAATGATAAATTTGCCAAATTATTTGAAGATAATGATTTTCCATTGCCAACTACCAATAGAAATATGATTATACCAAGATATCCAAATGGTGCTATTGTAAACTATTGTTCTTATAATTTTTTAAATGACCACAATAATGACGATGTAACACTTTTAGAAAATAGAAGAGACTTAGCATATGCAGTACAGACCGAAACCCAACAAGCTGTAGCTGACTTGATTAGATATGCAGTTAATAAAACAGGAAATAAAAATGTAGTTATATCAGGCGGATACGGTTTAAACTGTGTTGCTAATTATTTTTACCTAAAAGAACTTGAAGACGAAGGTATTAATTTATACGTTGAACCTGTTTCTAATGATGCAGGAACAGCTATGGGCGCCGCCCTGTTTTGGTATCATAGTATTACAAACGATTCCAATATACGTACCAGACAAAATGATGTTTATTTAGGACCAGAATATATTTTTGATAATTCTGAAATTAATGAAACAGCTGAAAAATATAATGCACAAATACAAGATGCAACACATCAAGATATTGTTGAGTTAATTACCGGCAGAAATATTGTAACACTGTTTCAAGGCAGATCTGAAAACGGACCTCGTGCATTAGGTAACAGAAGTATTCTTTATGATCCTACCGATCCTAATGGAAAAGATCACGTTAATAATGTTAAACATAGAGAATACTTCCGTCCATTTGCAGGTTCAATATTAGAAGAGGATGCACACGAATGGTTTGATTTGCGCGGTATGGAAAGTTCTCCTACAATGATGTATGCTGTAAACTGTCATCCGGGTGTCGAAGAGAAAATTCCTGCTATTATTCACGTAGATGGAACTTGTCGCATACAAACTGTTAGTAGAGAACAAAATCCACATTATTATGATATTATTAAAGCATTCAAAGACAAGACAGGATGTCCTATAATTTTTAATACAAGTTTTAATTTAGGTGGTGAACCATTAGTAGAAACACTAGACGATGCTGTAAGAACTCTTGCCAACAGTGAAATTGAATATTTGTACTTGCCAGAATATGGAAAATTAATTACCTTAAAAAACTGATAAATATTTTATTAGCAGGGGTATAAAATGCAAAATTTAAAAAATTACTTGACTCAGGGATTAAAAAATACAATATTGTTTAAAAATAATTCTGGCGTAAGTCATAGCGGTCCTTGGAAACAAGTAATAGGTACTACTCTATTAGATAGATGGCATATAGGCGATTTTTCAACAGTAGAATATACTATAAGTGCTGATTATGATATGTCTAATAAAGAAATTATAAAAGCTCTTGTAACTGCTACAAAAGATCGTGCCAGTGTTGTAGTGTTCTCGAGAAATAGTACGTTAACTGACATTATAGATATAAGTGTAACAGTAAATGATAGTTATGTAGACTTGAGTGTTACACCTATAATAAATGCAGAAGCCCAACAAAACTTCACTGGTGCAAAGGTTATATATACCGGACAATACTTTCATACACTTAACCCTCCTGTAGTCTGATAAATAACATATAGGAGTAGAATTATGGCAGTAGCAAATGCACCATTTGTATCAAAATTTGGTTTCAAAGGTCCTGGGTTCTCAGTTGACGATCAAGGAAACATTGTTGCTAATTCTATCATTACTGCAACTACTCCCGATGATGAAGTTGCAAATACATTTGACTTTGTAGTAATAGAATCACAAAATGCTTACAACATTGCACAAGCTGGATCCGGTGCTAATCCAACTTTAACTCTTGCAAGACAGAGAACATATGTGTTTGACTTACAAGTTCCTACACTAAGATTTTATATTTACACAAACAATGTACAGGGCGCAGATACTTATAATAACGGTATAACACACTCAGATGGTTCGTCAGGAGTAGATGCGCAAGGTAAAGATGACGGCACCCTTAGATTTTCTGTTTCTCTAACTGCTCCAGATATTTTATATTATGGCGATACAGCAGGAAATGTATTTGGACAAATTAATATAATTGATCCAGTAGGACAATTTTCCTCTGTAACTATAAATGATACTATCGAATCAATATCACCAACTACAGGTGCTTTAACTGTTGCAGGCGGCATAGGTGTAGAAAAAGACATATTTGTTGGCGGAACTCTTAATGTTGGTGGCACAGGCATATCAAATCTATTTTCAGGAAATAATTTAGAATTAGAAGCTGTTAACGAAATACAGTTAAAGATTGACGGAAGTAAAATTACAACTATAAGTGATTCGGGTTTATCATCAACAATAATCAACAGTACTATAAATAATACAGTAATTGGTAATATTACTCCTGCTACCGCAGAATTTTCTACTGCGCAAGTTAATACGTTACCAACACAGGATACCGATGTGTCGAATAAACAATATACAGATAGTACTGCGTTAGCACTATCTATAGCATTTGGATTGTAAATAATGGCAAAAACACAAATAAAAAATTATGTATTTAAACCAGGCTTAGGAACACTATCAAATCGATTTCCTGATGCATATAGTCTATTAGAAAGTAACAAAACATTTATACAAAAAGAAGCTAATGCATACATTACTAGCAGAATAAGTAACGCTGCTCAATATACTCCTACAAACGCAACATATACTCCTACAACCGGAGTGCTAGTACTTACAATTGGTTCTCATACGTTTAATGTTGGTGATGCAATCACTATTGCTGAAGAAGGACTAGTGTTTACTTGTGAGCTAGACGGTAACGCAACTACACACGCATATCCAAGAGCAAGCGGTGTACCTAATGATACGGGTACCGATCCGTATTATAATAAAGCTATACAAATTTTAAATACTACATCAACTACTATTACTGTTAACATTGGTATTAGTTCTGACACAAGTGTACACACATTTGTAAGTGCAACAGCAAACTCAGTATCAGATACTTTTTATAACTATACAAATACAAGTCAAGCAAAGTGTGAAAGAGATGTAGGATATGTTATCGATGCATATTTAGAAGATTTGCGATACGGTGGCAACCAATCTATTAGAAATGTAATCAAGTATTATTGGGATCAAACAGTAGCTCAGGTCGACGGAGATCGCGGACCTGAAATTGCAGCACATAATTTTATACAAAGATTAATTACAGATTATATATTTACAAACAGTGCATTTTCTGCATTAAATACTGAAGTTAGTCAAACTATAGACGCAACAAAAACTGTTACTGCACTAAGTTACACACCTTCAGGAGCAAACTATAACCCGTCTACAGGAGAAATGGTTTTAACAATAGGTGCTCATAGTATTAGTACTGGAGACGAAATACAAATTGCGCCAGCAGGACTTACTTTTACTTGCGGTTTAGACGGAAATGCTACACTTCATCCTTATCCTCGAAGATCAGGTGTACCTAATGAATACGGCAAAGACAAATTTTATTATGCTCCTGTTGCTGTGACTAGTACAACAAGCACTACTATTACAGTTAATGTAGGTGTAAGTTCGGATACAAGTACACACACATTTGTGAGTGCAACAACAAATGCTATTACCGCAGGCGCCCCTGCAAAAATTAAAACTCTTGCATTTAATACTGTTGATGTAATAAGTAATGGATTAACTGCACAACCTGTTTTAGTTCCAATTGGATTAGGTTATGTAAAAATACAAGGGCGTTATAATGCAGACGAATTATTGCTTATATCAAATGCAACACGAAGCGAAGTTATGTATAATTTTACAAACGTTGCTACTGGTGCAAAAGTATTAATTAACGATTCAACTACTGATAGTGATTTTGGCACATATTTACAAACTACTGATGCGGTTACAACTATTGAACTAAATTATGATACATCTACTCACAGTGCAGACGACGAAATACAAATTTTTGTTGAACGAATAGAAAATGGTAAAAGTGTTGTAACTACTAGACCTTATGATTTTGGTACTGATGCTATTGAACGTAATCGTGTTGCAAATCCATTATCAATGCTTGACGCTGACTTTGAGTATGGGTTACAGCCTACAAAATGGGCGGCGATTGGTACTCTAAGAGGTTATCCGTCAATTTATGAATTACCAGGTACAGACACTCCTGTAGTAACTGTAACTACAGATGCTTCTTCTGGCACAGGCGGAGTCGGCCAATCATTAATTACTGTGACAACAAATGGCGCTCACGGTTTTGGAGTAGGAACTCCAATTACAATTAAAGCACTAGAAGATAGTGTAGTTGGTGCAGCAAGAGCTGAAGGATCTTTTGTAATTGTTAATATTGTAAGTCCAACACAGTTTCAATATTTTGCAAAATCAAAGGTTGGAACAACTAACGGAGATGTTTTAAGCACAACTTATACTCAGCTAAGACAAGCTGGATTTTATACTGGAGCAAGTATAGGTAATCCTGATATACAAGTTGTTAGTAATGGCTCTGCAGGTTCAATGGTAACCCAACTAGCAGTATTACAAGGATCAACTATTATTCCGTTTGACGATCAAGCGCCGTCAATTGGTGCTCCGCTTGTAGCTGCAAATGGTGCTATTCCTTTAGGTTCTCAGGTTACTGGTGTTGTTGATCAAAGTGCAGGAGGTGGCCTATATCTAACTGCTTTAACTGAAGGTGATGTGCAAGCAGGTACTTCTCAAGTTGATGTACAAAACGTTACTGGAATAGTTGAAGATTTAGCATTTGATAGAGGCGACGGATATGCAATCTATGTTCAAAGTATAGCAGGAAATACTATTACATTTAATAGTCCTTTTACAGAACCTGTAATAGGAAATAGAACACAGTATACAAATTTAACAGGCAATAATGGCGACTCAATTGGGGAAAATGCAAGATTTGATATATCATTTGCTTCGGATTCTAGTTTTACATATGTATTAGACGCTATTGCAAATGACGGCGGCGAAGGATATGAAATAGGTGATAGAATTATTATTCCTGGCACAAGTTTAGGAGGAACATCTCCCGAACACGATGCATTAATAATAGTTACAGATGTTTTAGATAGCGCAAATTCTATTGCTTCTGCTGATATCTTCGGAACACATATTAATACAGATCAATATATTACAGGATTAACTGCAACGTATTCAGGAGGCACTGGCGAAGGCGCAAGTTTTAATATAAGCTTTGAAAATAATAACTTTACTTCTACAACAGTAGCAATAGCAGGTACAGGATATGTAGTCGGTGATTTATTAAAAGTAGATGGAAGTATTTTATCTGATTTAGCAAGCCCTGTGCAAGCATTATATATTTCAGTAGATGCAGTAGATGTAAATGGCGGCATTACTTCAATTTCAACTGCTGGTACTGCTCCTAACAGTTTTAGAGAATATTTCGGAGTAACATATACTACAACGTCTGTATCTGGTGCTAGTGCAATAATTAATATTACATCTAGCGGTACAACATATTCAGCTGAATTTGTAAATGCAGGTGTAAACTATCTTGCAACAGAAAATTTTACAATAGCTGGCACAGATTTAGGCGGCCTTTCACCTACTCACGATTGTACTATTGTTATAGATAACGTTGATGGCAATGGATCTATTACTAATTTTACAGTATCTGGAACTCCTTTTAATGGTGAAACTGTAGAACAAGCAGCTATACATATAATAGGTACAGGAGCAACATTTAATGTAAGTCAAAACGCAGCAGTGTATGTAGGTGATTTACAAACTCCAGGAAGCGGCTACAATGTTGGACAAGAGTTAGTTATTGCAGGAACAGTATTTGGCGGAGAATCTCCAGCCAATGATGTAACAATTACAGTAACTAGTATTGATAGCTTAGTTACAGGAAATATAACCGGAATATCAACTAGTGGTACTGGTTACGAGCCAATCGGAATTTATATTGACGTGTTAGGCGTAAATGATCCTAATACAGGATCTAACGCAGAATTTAGTATTTTAAGAGACAATGCACAGTATAGCAATCTTTTGATTACTAATAACGGTACTGGTTATGAAATTGGTAATAGAATTGTAATTCCTGGTAGTCAATTAGGTGGAATAACACCATTAAATGATTTAATAATTCGTGTACAAAATGTAAATCCCTCTGGAGGAATTACAAGCACCCAGTTAAGTTATGAAGAAGCAGCATACGGAAATTATTTTGATTTAATATCAACAATAACTATGTCTGAAGCATCAACTGCTGCTATGCCTGCTGCAACAGCTATTACATATGGTGCGTTAGCTACTTTACAAGTACAGTTTCCAAATGCACACGGACTTGTTCCTGGAAATACTTTTATTACATCTATAACATCAGATGACGGCGTAAACAATCACAATCTTGCGGCAGGATCACATATTGTAACAAATATTCCTGCTATTGATACTTTAGAATTCCAAGCAAGAGCAGAAGGAACTATAGACACTGGAACACTTAATTCTCTACCTATCGAAGGGTCAGTATATCCAAGACCGGATTCATTCTTTATTCATAGACCATATGACGGTGGTGTGCAGTTAGGCACAGGCGGCCCGCAACACGGTGCGCAAGCAATACGTCAAAGTAAAAAGTATATTCGTTACCAGTCAGGTAAAGGTATTATGTATACTACTGGTGCGCTATTTGCACCATCATACGATTTGCGTAGCTTAACAGCAGAAGACGTTGAAGTAGGATCATTAATTACTGTAGTAACTGATGACAATGATCACGGCGTACAACAAGGTGGTATAATTAGAATACTAGGTGTAGAAACTCCAGGTTATAACAGCGGAAATGAAACAGCAGTTCCTCCAAGATTTGATTATGAAGTTGCAGAAATTGTTGACGAAAGAACGTTTAAAATTAGAGCACAACGTAGATTAGGTTCAACAAATGCGGTGCTCGGTTTTGGAGCCCAAATGAGTGTTGTTAGTTGGCACGGTGCTACAGTACGTTCGGGTATCTTTGATGATCAAAATGGTATTTTCTGGGAATACGACGGCACAAATGTAAGTGTAAATCAGCGTACAGGTACACGTCAGTTAGCAGGCACTATTGCTATGCAAGTAGATGACAACTTAGTAACAGGTACAAACACAAGATTCCGTGACCAGTTAAATGCAGGGGATAGGATTATTATCAAAGGTATGACACACGTTGTTACACACGTAAACAGTCAAACAGAACTAACTGTTACTCCGGACTGGCGCGGCGTTGTTAATATTACTGGTACTAAAGCTAACCTTGTTGTAGACAAAAAAGTTAAACAGCGTGATTTTAATCTAGATCGTTTAGATGGTACAGGGCCAAGCGGATACGATATTGATATTGCTAAGATGCAGATGATTGGTATTCAATACAGTTGGTACGGTGCTGGATTTATTGATTTTATGTTACGTGGCTCAGATGGTAATTTTGTATTCTGTCACAGAATGCGTAATTCAAACGTAAACACAGAAGCATTTATGCGTTCAGGTAACTTGCCTGTACGTTATGAAGTTACAAACGAAGGACCAAACGGCAAACTTGCAGCAGATATGTCCTCTGATCAAAACTTTATACCATTAGTTGACAGTAGTTTCTTTCCTGAATCAGGAACTGTGTATATAGATAATGAAATTATAGACTTTACCGGAAAAGATGATACAAGTAATCGATTAACTGGTTGTATTAGAGGTGCAACATTTGAGAATTTCCAAGCAGGAGCAACTAGACAATATGTAGCAGGTGCTGCTGCAACTCATCTAGCAAGAACAGGTGTAATATTAATTTCACAAACTATTACACCATTAATTAGCCACTGGGGTTCTGCGTTCCTAACAGACGGTGGTTTTGACGAAGATCGTGGTTACATTTTCTCATACGCTGAAACAGGAATCGAAGTTAGTACAACTAAACAAACAGCATTCTTGATTAGACTGTCACCTTCAGTATCAAACGCTCTTGTTGGTGATTTAGGCGAGCGTGAACTACTAAACAGAGCCCAGTTACTGTTACAGAGTTTAGAAGTTACTTCAGATTATACTGCATTGGGCGGCATTGTTGTTGAAGGTGTGCTTAATCCTAATAACTATCCTGAAAATCCGGCCGATGTTAACTGGTCAGGACTAAGTGGACTTGCACAAGGTGGACAGCCAAGTTTTGCACAAATTGCTTCAGGCGGCGGTATTAACTGGGGTACGGCAAATGTTGTAACTGATAGTAATTCAGTTGTAGCAGGCGCAATAAGTGGAACATTTAATCTACAACAGAGAATAGGCAATAACAACCAAGACACATTAGAAGATGGTAATGACAGATTTTATATTACTACAAATGACGTTCTTAATAACGATATCAATGTTGGTGACACTATTACAGGCGTTTCGACTGGTAGTTTTCCAGGAGGAACAACCATTCAAAGTATAAGTTATTATAATGAATATGGTTTAAGTAGCTATGGCAATTTTGAATATTTTGCAAGAATAACTGTCAGTAATGATTATAATGGGCCCGGCGGCAATGACGTTAGCGGCACTCAAACAGTCACAATGACTAGAGCAAGAACTGGATCCACATATGGTAAAACAAACAACCTGCCATATACTCAAACAAGTTGGCAAGCTGCTGAAGCAGCCGGAGTAGGGTTAAATACAGAAGTTGATAGTAGTGATACTAGTTGGCCAGCAGGTACAAGAATTTCTCAAATAAATGAAATTACCTATGGTGGGACAACCTTCTATGAAGTATTTTACAATGCTACATCCACACAAAGTATTTCATCAGGTTCTAATACGGTATTCAATCTAAGTACTGCACAATATGCAGAACCGGGGGAAACAGTATTTTCGTTTATTGCTGCTCCAGGAGAAAGAGCAACTGTTGATTTTTCAGAATTGAAAGAATTAACAAACACACCATTAGGAGGCCGAGGTACATATCCAAACGGTCCTGATGTGCTTGCAATTAACGTATATAAAGTTAGTGGTAGCCCTATTGATGCTAACTTAATTTTAAGATGGGGTGAAGCGCAGGCTTAAAGCGTTTCTAAATAATCAACAAAAGCGGCTAGGTTGTCAAAAACTTTTGTCGCTTTTTTTATCTTTTGATATGTAAAACGTTTGTTAATTAATTCTTCTGTTTCTTTACCGTGCCCAGTACGCACTAGAATTGGTCTTGCGCCTATTTTCATTGCTGCTTTTAAGTCGCGTATCCTATCGCCTACGTAAAATCCTTTAGAAAATTTTACGTGCGGAACTTCTTTTTCACAGCGTTTAAACATTCCTATATTTGGTTTTGCATACATATCATTTTTGGCACTACTTGCACTGTAGTATAAGCCATCAATACTGCTACATCCAGCCTTACCAAATTCGTCAAGCATATAATTATGTATAGTGTCAACATCGTCTTGGGTGTATATACCTTTTTCAATGCCGCCTTGATTTGTTATAATAGCAACCTTATGGCCTAAACGTCTAAGTTTTACTATTGCTTCTAGACTTCCTTCTTCAAATTCAAAATCTTCTATTTTATAAACATAGTCGCCAATGTCTACGTTTATAACACCATCACGATCTAATCCTACAACACATTTAGGTGCAATATAGTTTGGTTGTTGTGATTCATCACCCCAATAAATTTCAGCCATTTGATTCGTCTTTCTCTAATTCTTCTTGTGCTCTTTGACTGTCTCCGGGTGCAACACGATAGTTGTCTTCAACACTATCTGCTGTACTTACTTCAGTAAGACTACTACCGTCTACAAGTGCTATTATCTGATGTGGTTGCAATGGAGGATTGTGCCAGGTTTCGCCTTCACCTAAATCTTTTTCGTGAAGTTTAGCGTTTGTTGTATCGATCCAGCGCACTCTAAATTTACCAGAATTTACAAACCAAGTTTCATCTTTTTCTTTATGGAAATGCATACTAAACATATTTCCTGCTTTTTCAAATACTAAAATTTTACCGCAGTATTTGTCGTTAGTAGCCCAAATTAATTCGTAGCCCCAACCTTTTTTAACAAATCCTTCAAGACGCTGCATTTATATAATCCTCTATTTTTGTCCATTCTATGTCTATAGTATTGTTTAGCTTGGTCAAGTTTGCACAAGTAAACTCTTGGTATTGTCCTTTTAAATTTTCTGGCATTTCAATAAAGCTAATTGTTGATCCGTATTTTCTTGATATACAATCTGCCACAGTTTTAAAACTTACTGCACGACCTGTTCCTACATTCCAAATACCTGATTCTTTAACGTCAAACATCTTTTCGTGTACACGACAAACATCTTCTACACAAATAAAATCTCTTAAATAGTTTTCTGAACCTTTAAACAATTCAATGTAACCTTCTTCTTTTGCTTGTTTTGTAAACTTAGTAAACGGACTAGCCATATTACCCTTTTGTTCTTCATTGTATTGTCCGTATACATTAAAATAACGGAAGCCTTGTATTGTAATATCAAATTCGTCTTTATATTGATTTACAAACCTGTCAAACAAATACTTACTCCAAGCATATGGAGATTGTGGTAAGAGAGGTCCATCTTCTTTAAAATGTGTAGGTTTCCAGCTACCATACACACTTGCGCTAGATGCATATTGTAAATTTACACCAAAATGACCACAAGCTTGTACAAGTCTAGTACTCATTTCTAAATTTTGTTCTAATATAAGCTCAACATCTGTTTCTGTTGTAGAACTATTTGCACCTAAGTGTACTACCCAGTCATAGCCTTCTGGATCTGGAATAGCATTGGGTACATAGTCCCATCCTTCTACTTCGTGGCCTTGTGCTTGTAAATATTGTGCAATGTTTGCACCTATAAACCCTTTGTATCCTGTTACTAATATTTTCATAATGCTGCCTCTATTATGCTAGTTGTAGAATAACCTTCAACAGTTTTTACTAAATGTACATTAGCTAAATCATTTCCTACAACTGTATCTATAGTATAATCACCACCTTTTACTATAGTGTGTGGTTTTATTTTTTTAATTAAATTATATGGAGTATCGTCTTCAAACACAACTACCTCGTCTACCCAAGGTAACATTTCTAACTGTGCAATTCGTCTTGTAACATCATTAATTGGACGTAATTCGCCTTTTAATCTCTTTACACTAGCGTCTGAGTTAATACCTACAATTAATTTGTCGCCTAAACTACGTGCTTCATTTAATAATTCAAAATGTCCTTTGTGTAATATATCAAACACTCCATTTGTAAAAATGACACGTTCTTCTAAATCTTCTACTTTAAGAATATAAGTACCAGTATGCTTTACACTTTTTGTAGAACCTTTAACTGCCATCTCTAAACAAGTTTTGTAATTATATCCTCTAGATAACCCATATACAAACCCTGCTAAAAAACAGTCGCCTGCTCCTGTTACGTCTGATACTTCTACAGGGTCCACTGATACAGTATAATATTCTTTGTCAATTTCTGCTATTACAGGATTAGCAGCATTTGTAGTTATAATATTACCTAGCCATTTTGTAAATCCTAAGCCTTCAAATTCAGAACTATTAGGTTTAACTAACCAAGCACCCTCATAATGTCTAGCTTGACGTTTAGGATCTACAATAACTTTACAATTAAATTTGTTAATGTGTGCAATGATCTCAATTGCATAGTCTAATGTACCTTTATTATAATCACTTAGTATTACATAATCGTATTTGCTAAAGTTAACAAGTTTTATATTGTCTAGGAATTCGTTACCTGGAACAATAAAGTCATCGTCTATGCGTGTAACATAATGTCCATCACAAATTACACGAGTTTTTAAACTCCTGCGCCAGCCGCTATCATAAAGTTCTACATCTACACCTAAACTTTTTAAGTTTTCGTAAACTAATCCTGCTCCGCCTACAGTTTCTTCAATACGTTTTTGTCTAACAATAGGCACAGGTGCCTCGGGACTTAGACGTTCTGAAGTACCGTAAATATATCTATCAGTAATTATGTCGCCAATAACTAAGACTTTCATAAGTTTATTATACTTTACTTTGTATTAAGTGTCAAGTAAATTAATAGTTTGAAAAACAGTTTCTAACTTAGATAAATTAATTTTACTTTGAAGTGTGTTGCGTAATCCGTGGTGTAACGGTTTAGGCCATTTTGTAAATGAACACCAAGCATAACCGTCGTGTTCAGAATTGAGTTGAGGAATAAATTCTTGTTGTACTACGCAGAGGTATGTATGAAAATAAAATTTACTGTCTGCACTTATAAAACTTTCTAACGGAAGAGTTTTTTTGATATCAGGCAAAAATCCAATTTCTTCTTCAATTTCTCTTTTTAATCCCTCCCAGGGTGTTTCTGCACCTTCATTAGTGCCTCCGACCAATCCCCACATATTGCTACGCTTGCCGTTAGCTCTATGTAAAAATAAAAAACGATTAGACTGGAGAGTGTAGAATAGTGCTCCACTACAAGTAATATGTTTGTTCATATATGTAATTAGCCGGCAAGCTCTATGCGCCAAGACCCAACTGGATAATCACCGTCTACAGACTTAAACCACTCGCCATTTTTAAATCTATATTGTACGCTTGTATTTAGATTTGTTGTATAAGTTGTAGCAGACACAGAACTTGAATCAAATACAATGTTCCATTTTGCACCATCCCATTCTATAATATCATTTGCTTTTGCTATTAATCCTGTGCCGTCTGTATTTTGCCACGCTACCGGAATATTAATGGCATTAGGATCTCCTAAATCTTCTAATAACAATAATCTTAAACCGGATATTTTTATAGAGGCAGGGTTAAAACTTACAGGATTAATTATGTAATCAATAGTAGTTCTACCATCTATCACTGTATCTGTTGGAAAACTATCAGCATCCCAATTAATTAAAATTTTGCCCTCGTCAAATGGACTTAGTGTAAATGTACCTGTAACTGTTGCATCGTTATCTAGATTGGTTAAAAATATACGACTTACATCGGCTGCATATGTACCTGGAAGTGCTTCAAATATTTCTCTCCAGTTTCTATTTCCTACTATACCATTAGAATAAAGTTGCGCTGTGTCAGTATCTAAGTAAACACCATACTTGTTATAATTTACATTAGCAGTATTATCTGCAATACTAGTTTGCGCAAGATTTCCAAACTCGTTTGAAGTTATACCAGATGTTGGATAATCATCGAACTGATTTAATTGTGGAGCAGTAACTCCATCTTCAATAGTTCCCCTATCTTCGTCAAACATACTAGTAATGATATTAGTAATAACACCCATTTTACGTACTTTAGTAGGCGGACTAATATAAATTGGAACACTAAATGTTAATGTAGCAATGTCTATTTCTGAATCAACTCCAACTGGTACACTTCGATTTGACCATTGCACATTTTCTAAATTAACAACAGTAATACTTGTCCAATCAATAAAATTGTCAGTAGTTTGCATTTCTAAACTAGGGTTAAACAATACTAAAATTTGTTCTAGTAATTGTAATTTTTGATCAGTGTTTGTTGTCCATATGTCTGCATTGACTCTCATCATATACGGTGTAGGAATTAAACGCTCTACAGTATAATTTTTACCTTGATAGTTAAGATATTCTTGATTAGTTTCGTCATAAGCACGTTCTCTAATATTTGTTTTACGAGTATAAGTTGCATCAGTAAGTCTATCTTTGTCTAACTCTAAGCCAGTTAAGTAAACAGCAATTCTTGGTGCGCTAGGTAATTTATTTTCTGAATTTTCTCTTATTATATTTGCAACTTGTCTTGTAAGATCTCCATATGTAACTGGTACATCTTTTATATTTCCGTCACCTTCTTTGATAGGAAAGTTACTCAAAATACGCATCATTTGAGTAAGATATCTTCTAACTTGTCCGTCATAAAAGTGTTGCATTAGTTATTATCCGCTGTTGGTTTTTTTGGTCTGAGTGCTTTAGATAAACTTTGTCTTTCTTCAACTTGTTCGCCACTTATATTACTTGTGTTAGTGTTGTTGATAAACGATGTTTTATAAGTTTGTCTTTCAAGAGTGTTACTTAAGGTCATTCTAATATCGTCTGTAACTTTCACCCATCTTGCTCCGTCATATCTAAACATTCTATTTGGTAAAAAATCTGTCCTTAAAAAATAATCTCCTTCATTATTATCTCTAGGAAACTGTATACCAAAACCAAATGGCGCACCGTTTGGCGCAACATCTCCAGTACCTACTAAGTATCCCGAATATCCTTCGCGTTCAGGTCTATTAGTAATTTCGTCGGCACTAACTGTAAATCCGCTTGCATCTAAGTCTTCGTTATCTGCTGTTCGTAAATCAATACTACCGTCGTCATTTGTAGCAACAGTATAATAATGATTAATATCATACCCTGATTTAGGAGCATCAGCTTCTGCTTGTGCAACAACAGCATTGTTTATTTGCATTTCTTTTTCGTAAGTAGAAAGTATATCACGTAATGTGTTATCGCTACCTTCTTCAGCAGGAAGATCTAGTATTTCTTTAAATTCTGTACTGTCTACGATTTGTTTTAATTTTATTCTATATAAATGCGGATACCAAGTTTGGCTAAACCCTTCTGCTGCACGATTCACATCTTCTACAACATAAAATCTTTTGAGTGCAATACTATAATCATTTAGTGCATATTCGTCTTTTAAGTGAGGTAATTCTATTACATCCCCACTCATAATTTTTCTACCAAGTGTTTTAACTGAACTGTTAATATGTATAGTCATAAACAGTGTATCATTACTTAAAAATAACCCAAATTGACTTAGATCAAAGTCAATATCTTGTACATTATAAATGCCACGCATTGAGTATACATCAGGATCATATTTTCTATCTCTATTTTCTAAGAATAACAAATCTTGAATGTTAGTTTCTTTTACTACATCATATTGCGGCTGATCAGCTGTAGCTTCACCGTCGGCAGGATTGTTAGGTCCTATATATTTGTGTACATTAATGTCAGTACCGCCAATGGTAAACATTTCATAAACTTGTTTGTCTATAAAGTGATAATCATTTCCGCGCTCTGGTTTATATAAAGATAGTCTTGGCATATACATATTTATCGTAACGATAAATACTATGTGGAGAAACTTATATGGCAGATTTAGCAACACAAAAACAAGAAGTATACGACTATGTAAACACATTTCTCGGCGGTGGAATGGTTGATGTAGAACTTGACCCAATACATTATGAAACAGCTCTAACAAAAGCATTGACTAAATTTAGACAACGTAGTGATAATAGTGTTGAAGAATCATATATGTTTTTAACAACTGTAGTAGATCAAAATGAGTATACATTGCCAAATGAAGTTATAGAAGTTCGTAAATTATTCCGTAGAAGTATAGGTTCTAGAACTGGTGGCGGTGATGGCGGCAGTTTGTTTGAGCCATTTAATTTAGCATACACAAATACATACTTGCTATCTAGCTCTAAAATGGGCGGACTAGCAACATATGATTTGTTTGCACAACACCAAGAACTTGTAGGACGTATGTTTGGATCATTTATCGAGTTTAAGTGGAGTAATACAAGTAAAAAACTTACATTACTACAACGCCCTAGAGCAGAAGAAGAACTATTACTTTATTGTTACAACTATCGTCCAGATTCGGAACTATTAAGTGATTACTTAGCAGTGCAATGGATTAAAGATTATACACTTGCAAGTTGTAAATATATGTTAGGCGAAGCACGTTCAAAGTTTGCTACTATTGCTGGACCACAAGGTGGTTCAACACTTAACGGTGATGCACTAAAAGCTGAAGCACAAGCAGAATTAGAAAAGCTAGAAGCTGATGTATCACTTGCAGTTAGTGGCGGTACTGGATACGGTTTTCTTATTGGTTGACAATTTGCATTAAAGACTATACACTATAAATTAATATAGAGGTATATCTTTTATGAAATTATTAGTTATCGGACACGGTCGCCACGGTAAAGATACTGTGTGCGAAATTTTACAACAAAATTATAATCTAAGTTTTGAATCAAGCAGTCGATTCTGTTCAAAACTTTTTATCTATGATATGCTAAAGGACAAGTATGGATATGCTGATGAAGAAGAGTGCTATGCTGACAGGCATAATCACAGAGCAGAATGGTATGATGCTATCTGCGATTTTAATAAAGGCGATGGAGCTCGCTTAGGTCGAGAAATATTTAAACAACACGATATCTATTGTGGACTACGTAATAAGCGTGAATTCTACGCTATGAAAAATACAAATGTATTTGATTATGCTATTTGGGTCGATCGTAGTGATCATCTTCCTCCTGAAGCAAAAGACTCAATGAGTTTAGAACAATGGATGGCAGATTTCACTATTGATAACAACAGCAACCTTGACGAACTTATGTTTAATACGTACCAACTTGTAGAACATTTAAAAGTCAGGACGTAAATCTCCTTGTCTCCAACGGACGCCTTCTTTTTGAACTAAACGCTGACAATTTGCACATATTGTTTTTAGATTATTAGGTCGACAATTATTTAAATCTCCGTCGATATGAAAGACATTAAATTGTTCTGTATGTTTTGATTTAAAACCGCACTTTTCACATTCTTCTTTTTTAACATAACCTCGTTGTTTCCATATAGGTATGCCGTGATGAATGCCATTTCGTAAACAGCGTTCGCACAGTTTTCGATAATATGTTTTACCTTGCTTTTTGTAATTAATAGCAGCAGGCCGCTCTCCGCACTGACATAAAGGTCTCATAGTGTATTTAGCTCACCTTTTTGGTGCCTTTTTCGGGGTGTATATAAGGGTGAAAACTTTCTAAATTAATAAATACACTATATAAAACAATATCATTTTGATAGGAGAAATAAAAATGGCATTAGTATCACCAGGCGTAGAAGTCAATGTAATTGACGAATCATTCTACACTCCGGCCGCAGCTGGTACTGTACCTATGATTTTTGTCGCAACTGCTAGTAATAAAACTTCAAGTAGTGGCGCAGGAATTGCAGCAGGTACAACCAAAGCAAACGCTGGTAAACCATATCTAATCACCAGCCAGCGAGAGCTTGGTGAAACATTCGGAGATCCATTATTTTACTCAGATGCCAATGGCAATATGATTCACGCAGGTGAATTAAATGAGTATGGATTACAAACTGCATATTCTGTATTAGGTGTATCTAATAGAGCATATGTAGTAAGAGCAGACATCGACTTAGCTAAACTTACTGCACAATCAAATGCACCAGGTGGTGAACCTGCTAACGGTGCAAAATGGATTGATACGCAAACTTCAAGTTTTGGTATTTTAGAATGGAATAGCAACGCTGTTACAACAACAGGCGGTCAGTCTTTTTCAGTAGTACCTAGAACTGTGTTAGTTGAAGCTTCAGATATTGATTCGAACACATCAGCACCAAAAACATCAATTGGACAAATTGGTGATTATGCTATTGATGGCACAATTGATGTAAACGATACTGCTACAGAGTTTAGAACATTTTATAAAACTCCAGGACATTCATCAGCAGCAGGTTCTGCAGGTGATTGGGTTAGAGTTGGTTCAACTCAATGGTCAGCAAGTTGGGCAACAGTTAGAGGTAGTAAAACACCAGTAAGTATTGCATTAAGCGATTCAATGGTAATTAACAGTTTAGAAGTTACTTCTTCAGGCACAACACTTACTACACTTGCAGCAGATATTAATGCTAGAGGTATTGCAGGTGTATCAGCAGCAGTAGTTGATAGTGCATTAGAACTTTATTCAACAGGTGTTGATATTATAATTGAAACAGGATCAGGGTCACTAGTAGGTGACGAAAATACTGCTTCAGAAGATGGTGGCGCATTAGGTATTATAACAGGCACATATGCTGCACCTAAAGTTACTATTGCACCTCACACAAGCGTTCCTGCATACAAAGATGGCGGTTCAGCAGAAGCACCTAGTGGTTCACTTTGGATTAAAACTACAAGTCCAAATGGTGGAGCAGACATTAGTGTTAAATCTTACAATAGCGACACTCAGCTTTGGGAATCTATTGATGCACCAATGTACGCAAGTCCAGAAAGAGCACTATTTGGTTTAGACAAAAGCGGTGGCGGATCAAATCTTCTTGCAGGAGATTTATATGTAAAAGCTAACATTAACGAAACAGATCCAATTTTATTAGACTTCCAAGTTTTTTCAAGAGCAGCAGCCGGAGCAACAGTTGTAACTGGTGATAAAATTACCACTCAACTAGTATCTGGTACATATTCTTTTGATATTGCAGAAACTACAGCAGGAAGTTTAACTAGATCTAATAAGACAATATCAGTTACAACTTTAGGTTCTAGTGCAGATGCAGATATTGTTGCAGCAGGTATTAATGCAGCCGGATTCACTAATATCGTTGCACTTGTTGATGCTTCAAATAGAATTGTTATTCAGCATAAAACAGGCGGCGATTTCCGTATTGCCGATACTGATGGACTTTTAAGTTTAGCAGGTTTTGTTGCTACAGGAACTAACAAAAAAGCTAATCTTTACACTGCACCTAGTGGCGATACAGCTAATGATTTAGTTGCATCAAACTGGAAGCCTTTAGAAGCAACTGCTAGTGATGATGCACCAGCAAGTCTAACAGCAGACGGCGAATTATGGTACAGCTCAGTAGTTGACGAAGTTGATATGCTAGTACACGACGGCAGCGGCGGATGGAGAGGATATCTAAATGTATATCCTAATTCAAATGCAACTGGTCCTATTGTAAGTGCTAGTGAACCAACACTACAAACAGACGAAACAAGTCCACTAGTTGAAGGCGATTTATGGGTTGACACTTCAGACGTAGAAGCATACGGCACACTATATCGTTATAATGCTACACTTGCTAAGTGGGTGCTTATTGATAAAGCTGATCAAACAACTGAAAACGGAATATTATTTGCAGACGCACGTTGGTCAGACGCAGGTTCAAATTCAGCAGCAGCTGATATTGACGAACTTCTAGTAAGTGACTATTTAGATCCAGATGCTCCAGATCCAGCACTATATCCAGAAGGAATGTTGCTTTGGAATACACGCAGAAGCGGATTTAATGTTAAGCGTTTTGAGCGCAACTATATTGATACAGCAGCTGATAACGGACGTTTCCAAGTTGTAGGAAACAGCGGTAGCTTAGAAGATCAATCAATGGAACAGTACTATCCACATCGTTGGGTTACTGACTCAGGCAATAACGAAGACGGTTCAGGCACATTTGGACGTCACGCACAACGCAAGTCTGTAGTACAAGCTCTACAAGCAACTGTAAACAGCAACCAAGATATTAGAGACGAAGAATCACGTCAGTTTAACTTGATTGCTGCTCCAGGTTATCCAGAACTAATTGGTGAAATGATCACGCTAAACTATGACAGACGCTTAACAGCATTTGTTGTAGGTGACACACCAGCTAGACTAACACCAGATGCAACATCATTGAATGAATGGGCAACTAACGTTAATCTAGCAGTTGAAGATAACGATGATGGTGCAGTAAGCCGTGATGAATATATGGCAATGTATTATCCTTGGGGCTTTACAAGCGATAATGCAGGAAACAACGTTGTTGTTCCACCAAGTCATATGGCACTACGTACTATTATACTAAACGACCAAGTTGCGTTCCCCTGGTTTGCTCCAGCAGGTACAAGACGCGGTGGTGTAACAAACGCAACAAGTTCAGGCTATGTAAATAGTGAAGGTGAATTTGTAAGTGTTGCACTTAACACAGGCCAGCGTGATACACTATACAGCAACAACATTAACCCAATTACGTTTATTAGCGGAGCAGGTTTAGTTGTATTTGGTCAGAAAACTCGTGCAAGAAATGCAAGTGCGCTAGATCGTGTAAACGTAGCACGTTTGGTTGTATACTTACGTGGACAACTAGAACTACTTGCAAGACCATACTTGTTCGAACCAAATGACAAGATCACACGTGATCAGGTTAAAGCAGCAGCAGATGCTCTGCTACTAGAACTTGTAGGTCTAAGAGCACTTTATGACTTCTTAGTTGTATGTGATGAAAGCAATAATACTCCAGCAAGAATCGATAGAAACGAGCTATGGTTAGATATTGCTATTGAGCCTGTTAAGGCAATTGAATTCATCTACATTCCATTGAGAATTAAAAACACAGGTGAAATTGCGGCACTAGGTTAATATACGCATATAATGAGCAGGGAATTATCCCTGCTCAAATGTGTATAAATACTATGTATAGGAGATAAAGAATGCCAATCACAACTTTAACAAATATTTCGATACCTACCGAAGGTGCAGGTTCTAATAGTTCGCTATTAATGCCTAAACTACAGTATCGCTTCCGTGTTTTCCTTGATAACTTTGGAACAACAGGTGGCGCAGACGGTACTAGAGAAATTTCAAGACAAGTAGTAGATGTAACTCGTCCAAACGTAAGTTTTGATCAGATTACAGTAGATACTTATAACTCAAGAACATATCTTGCTGGTAAGCACACTTGGGAACCAATTACGCTTACACTACGCGAAGATGCAAACAACAACGTACAAAAAATTGTTGGACAGCAATTACAAAGACAGTTTGATTTCTTTGAGCAATCAAGTGCAGTAAGTTCAGGTACTTACAAATTCCAAACTAGAATTGAAATACTAGACGGTGGTAACGGAGCAACAGGTGCAAATGTTATTGATAGATTCCATTTAGTAGGATGCTATATTGAATCAGCAAACTATAACACATTAGCATATGCAACAAATGACCCAGTTACAACAACATTATCTATACGTTACGACAATGCAATCCAATTTGGAGCAGATGAAGACTTTAACGGTATCGGCGAACCAACAGCTAGAATCTTAGCTGGCGGAACAGGCGGCACAACAGTTACTGGCTAATTAGTCAACAGATTGGCGTTATATTAAAGCGAGAATTGTTAATTCAGTTCTCGCTTTTTTATATACGCATATATTTTCTATAGATAAATATTATTATGAGTACTTTAGATCCATATCTTGTTAATGTAAATCTTGATGTGCATATGCGTGATGCAAGACACGCACATCAACTGTATACGGAATACGGACACGCTTTCTCGCCGAAGCAAAAATTCTTATACCACGTTGTATTTCAACCTAGTAGAGCAATTGCAGATGCATCATTATATAATACATTTTTATTTGTTAAAGAAATCGGTGTATTAGTTAAATCTACAGACTTACCTAGTTTTAGAGCAAGTATCGAAAATAAACAGCAATACAATAGAAAGAAAAATGTTCAAACAAGAATAGATTACCAAGATGTAAGAATGACATTTCACGATGATTCTGTAGGTGCTACAAGATCAATGTTAGAAGAATACTACAAATGGTATTATGCTGACGGCAATCAAGATATTACAGCAGCAGGCGGCGCTTATAATCCAAGAGACAAATACTATTCAAAAGTACCAACTTACGGATTAAACACAAGAAAACAATCTGTAGCTCACGAAATACCGTTTTTTGAATATATAAAAATATATCAATTATCTCGTAAAGAATGGTTTAGTTATACTTTAGTTAATCCTTTATTATCTGCTTGGCAACACGGTGATTTAGATTATAGTGACGGTTCTGGTATGGTTGAAAATACAATTACAATTGCATATGAAGCAGTTTTATATGATAAAGGAACTATAGGTGCTCAAGGAGAACCTACACATTTTACATCAGCTGAAACAAGATATGATAATGAAATGAGCCCATTGGGTTACGCAGATGAATCTATTTTTGAAAAATATAATTTATCCCCAAAATTGCTCAACACGTCTCCTAATGTTCCGCGAGGCTTAATTGCAAGAATGGCAAATAGTGATAGTACTATTAATCCTTCAAATATTAATAATAACTCACAAACAGGAGTACTAGAACAAATTATTGTACCGTTACAAACACCTGCAATAACTACAACTAGTATACCAGCCACTGAATCTAGTTTAAATCCAGTTGCAATTGCAGCACAAATAACCACTAATCCATCTGCAAGATCGAGTTTTGTAGCACAAGCTATTAATACAGGAGCAGTACCTGGTACCACAGTTGAATCATACACTGGATTGTCTGCAACAGCACAACAAGATATTACAAATGGGTTAATTAACCAAATAAACAGTAATACGAAATTAGCCTCATTTGCAAATACTGCATTAAGAGCAGCAAGAGGAGTAATTACATAATGGACTCTGGTAATCCACAAAAAGTTTCAGACGAATTAACAAAAAAGTTTTTTGACAATTATTATAATAGACAAATTTCTTACAATGCATCGGAAGTAGATGCAGTAATCGGTTATTTTTTAAAACGAGGGTTTGATAAAATTGCTGCTGTAAATACCGCAAGTGTGCTTTTACAACAAGCAGAAATTGATCAGATAACAGTTTTTAAATTAATAGATACTTTGAAAGGTGTCACTGATGTACAGTTGAGTAATATTGTTGCACAAATATTAAATCTAAATCGCAGCAAAGTAAGTACTCTTGGTTATAGAATACCAGAAAAAACACAACTGTTTGAGCAGCGTCAAATCTTAGTCTAATGGCACATTTTGCTCAAGGTAAATTCAATCTAAAAAACCCTGAAAAATATGTAGGAAACAAAACTCCTACATACCGCTCAGGTTGGGAATTTACCTTTATGAAATTCTGCGACGAACATCCTAGTGTATCGCAATGGGCTTCTGAAGCAATACGTATACCTTATAGAAACCCGTTGTCTGGCAAACATACAATATATGTTCCTGATTTTTTTATTGTATACTCAGATAAAGGTGGAAGGAAAAGAGTTGAACTAATAGAAGTTAAACCTAGCAGTCAAGCACTAAAAGAAAAATTAGGACGCAGTAGAGCTAATCAAGCACATTATGTTGTTAACCAAGCGAAGTGGGAAGCAGCAAGAGCTTGGTGCAAACAAAAAGGAATATACTTTCGTATAGTGACCGAACAAGACATATTCCATAATGGTAAAAGACGATAAATAATACTAGCATATAATGGAAGCTACAATGACAAAAAAGTTAGAAGATTTATTAAATTTACCAGATTCAAAAGATATTATTGAAGAAGCTGAAGCACAAGAAGTTGAGCAACATAAACACGAAATAGAAAGAGAAGAAACATTTCGTGATATAGCAGAATTTGATAAAATTAATGCTGCACTTCCAGCTGTCAAAGGCCTTGGAGAAATGGCTGATAAAGAGTTAAATGAAGTTGCTGACAAAGCTATGAATGCATACGAAGACTTAATGGATCTGGGTATGAATGTTGAAAGTAGATATAGTGGCAGAGTTTTCGAAGTAGCAGGCGGAATGCTAAAAACTAGTTTAGATGCAAAGGTTGCAAAACTAGATAAAAAACTTAAAATGATTGAACTACAACTCAAAAAAGAAAAACAAGATAAAGATTCTAATAATGCACCTGGCGATATAGTTAACGGTGAGGGTTACGTAGTTACAGATAGAAACAGTCTACTTGAGCGCCTAAAAGGTCTTGATAAAGATAAATAATATATATAACAAATTAGGATCAATGCGCAATGAGATCATTTAAAGAAATACTAACAGAGTCTAAAAAGACTTATGAATTTAAAATTGGTGTGGCAGGCGATTGCCCTCCAGAATGTGTAGATAAATTAGAAACTGCTCTTAAAAAGTTTAATTTGTCTAATTTAACATCTGGAAAGAAAACACCAATACAAGAACGTCCTTTAGATTTTCCACAACTACAAAATATGGAAGTAACATATTTTGAAGCAACAGTAGAATATCCAACTACAAATATTATTTTACAGGAATATCTTGGCAAATGTTGCGGTATTGATCAAAGTCATATTATAGTGCGCAATATGAATGATCCTAGAGAAGAATACCAAGAAATGAAGGACGACGAGCCTTATGAATCTATGTTGAATACCGAAGATATGGGCGGCGAAAGTGCCCAAGAATCAGTAGGTGGCAATCGTGTAATGGATTTATTAAAAGAACTAGAAACTGCTCGTAAAGAACGCGACCACGATGCAGCAGAAGGTGCACCTGTAGGAGAATCAAGCGATATTGGTGACACAGAAAACAGTAAAGCGGTCGTAGGAGGTTAATATTATGGATATGAAGAACTTAATTCAGCAAATGACTGATATAGAAAATTCAAAAAAAGAACAACTTAACGAAGCAGCTACAATTTCTATTAGTGCAGAAACAGGCGCAGAGATTGCAGATATGATAGCCGCTATGCAAGGACACGCAGGTGTAGGATCAAAGCCAGTACCAGCAGATATGCCAATGCCAATGCGTACTGACATTGAAAAGTTTCGTGCAGCAATGGACGACGATCCAAAAATTCCAGGTAAAGACGATGTAGAAGGCGATCAAGATTTACAAGCAGGACTAATTGGCGCACTGGCAGGAGGCGCATTAGGTTCAGCAGCAGGTGCAGCTACAGGTGCAACAGGCGCACTAGCAGCAAAAGGTGCAGCACTTGGTGCAAAAGCAGGTTCAGGAATTGCTGGCGCAATGGGCAAAGGTATGTTAGGAAAAGCAGCCGGTGGCGCAATGGGTGCTAAAGTAGGTTCAGCTGTAGGCAGTGCATTACCAGGAGCAGCAGGAGCAGCTATTGGCGATAAAATGACAGATGACATTGAAGAAGATGCTGATCCTAAAGTTGCGTCAATGATTGCCAAGTTTGTAGATGAAATGGACACAGATATGATGTACTACGGTGATCCTGACGTTGCTAAAGTAAGTATGTTAATAAAGCAAGGTAACATAGAAGATGCCGCTGGAGAAATGGCAGATGCTATGGCTGATCAAGATGGCGGCAGTGATAAGTTTGATATGGTAATGGCACGAGCTCAAGAATACATTGAAGATTATATGGACAATATGGGCGAAGGTTACGACAACGAGCCAGATCCAGAATATCAAGATCACAAGCATATGACAAAAGATCTAAGCGGTGGTATTAACCGTGAAAAGAAAGCATATGCTAAAGCACAAGACGGCGACAATGCAATGGCTGTAGAAGCTATTAAAGCACAACTAATGAAAGCACTAGAAGAAAAGAAAAAGCCAGACGCAAATAAGAATGGCATTCCGGATTATGCAGAAGATGGCAAAGGTCCAAACGATCTAAAGAAGAAAAAGAAAAAATAATCTACGGTGGGGTTACACCAAATAGGGCCTACGGGCCCTATTTTTTTGGATAAGTATTATTATGAGTAAATCACTAGATGGTGTATTAACTAAAAAGGCTAATACGCAAGAAACATATACTGAAGTACAGATTCAGGATCTTATGCAATGTATGGATCCTAACGAAGGTTACTTACATTTTGCAAAGCATTTTGCATACATACAACATCCGGTAAAAGGTAAGTTGTTGTTCGATCCTTATGAATATCAATTACGTTTGATGCATTCATATCATAACTACCGCTTTAATATTAATATGATGCCAAGACAAACAGGTAAAACTACCTGTGCTAGTATCTACCTTGCGTGGTATGCTATGTTTCACCCGGACCAAACTATTCTTATTGCTGCACACAAATACACAGGTGCGCAAGAGATTATGGCACGTATCCGCTATGTGTATGAAACTTGTCCAGATCATATTAGAGCAGGCGTTACTAGTTATAACAAAGGTAGCATTGAATTTGAAAATGGTTCACGTATTATAAGCCAAACAACAACGGGCAACACAGGACGTGGTTTGTCTATCTCACTACTATACTGTGACGAGTTTGCATTTGTGCAACCTAACATTGCTGAAGAATTTTGGACTTCTATATCGCCTACACTAGCAACAGGTGGTCGTGCTATTATTACTAGTACACCTAACTCGGACGAAGATACATTTGCTACTATTTGGAAACAAGCAGAACAAAAATTTGATACACACGGTAATGAGCAAGAAGTAGGTGTTAATGGATTTCACGCATTTAGAGCAGAATGGCAGGAACATCCTGATAGAGATGAAAAATGGAAAGAAGATGAAATTGGACGTATTGGAGAAGAAAAATTTCGTCGTGAATACGGATGTGAATTCTTAGTATTTGACGAAACACTAATTAATTCAATTAAACTTGCCGCAATGGAGGGAGTTAATCCTATACTTAATATGGGACAAACCCGCTGGTATAAAAAGCCTACTAATCAATATACATACTGTATTGCATTAGATCCGTCAATGGGTACAGGCGGAGATTATGCTGCTATACAAGTATTTGAATTGCCTAGTTATGAACAGGTAGCAGAGTGGCAACATAATCAAACTGCTATACCTGGACAAATAAGAGTACTTGCTGACATATGTAAATATATAGAAAGTTGTACACAAAATTCACAAGGCATATACTGGAGTGTAGAAAACAATGGGTTGGGAGAAGCCGCACTTATCGTTATCAATGACTTTGGGGAAGAAAATATACCTGGTCTGTTTGTTAGTGAACCTATACGTAAAGGACACGTTAGAAAGTTCCGCAAAGGTTTCAACACAACGCACAGTACCAAAGTTACGGCTTGTTCCAGACTTAAAACAATGATTGAAAATGATAAAATGCTTGTACACTCAAAACCATTTATATCTGAATTAAAAGGTTATGTTGCAACAGGTTCAAGCTATCAAGCCAAATCAGGTATGACTGATGATTTGATTAGTGCAACACTATTAGCAATTAGAATGATGAGCGTACTTAAAGACTGGGATCCTAGAGTGTATAGTACATTTAATCAGGCAGAAGATTTAGAGGATTATGAACCGCCGATGCCAATCTTCATTAGTAGCAACTATTAGATAAATACAGTATGATTGAACAAGATAAAATAAGCGAAGATCTTTTTAAAAAAATACGAGGTAGATTTCCAGAAGTTACTATCGGTGATGCCGAAGGTATGGTAACTAACGAGCCTTCAAAAGCAAGATTTTTTGATTTTGATTATAAGGGTTTAGGAAAAGTAAGTATTAGTATTTCTGAGGAAGATGGTTTATCTGTAATATATTCTAAAGATTTTATTAGTAACGAAGATGAACTAACAAAAAAAGATTGGTATGATTTTTTAAAAGAACTTAGAGTTTTTAGTAAAAAAAGAATGCAAGACTTTAGTGTTCGAGACATTAATAAAACAAATTTGACAAAAAGAGATTACAAATTTTTAGCAAATCGATCTGGGGACGATACAATGACAGAATCAAAACTTTACGGTACTAGTCGTGTAAGCTATCAAAAAGTAGGCGAAGCACGTATTATGATTAAGCATACAGAAAACATTAATCAAGAAAGTGCTACAGGCAGAACACAAAAGATTGGTAAGATCTATATTGAATCACCCGAAGGTGAAAGATTTAAATATCCATACAAACATCTAAGTGGTGCAAGGGCAATGGCTCGTCACGTATCAGAAGGCGGCACAGCCTATGATGATTTTGGCAAGCATATTGTAGGTCTTTCAGAAGAAATGTCTAAACTACGCAAGTTTAAAAACTATATGGGTCGTAGTGCTGTAATGGCAGAAAGCCTAGCAGGATATATGGACATTGTCAAAGAGCGTATTACTACAGTTAAGAAGACAATTGAGAGTTTACAAAAGCCGGCATATTACAAAGAAACATTTGAAGCATTTAATCCCCCAGTACTAGAAGATGTTCCGAGTGATGTACGTGAAAACTGGATTGATGAGTTAACTATCAAGCAGTTTAACGAAGAACTAGCAGATGTATTTCCATACATTTACAAACTAGTATCAGAGGCTACACTAGCAAAACAATTAGGCCCAGATGATATACTAGGCGAGTCAGATGAGCAATTGGATGAAATTGCACCAGCAGTACTATTGCTTGGTACAGCTATACGAGCAGCAGTTCCTGCACTTACACGTATAGGTGCAAATATTATTGCAAAAGGTGGCAGCGCAGCAGCAAGAGGTGCAGGCGCAGCAGCAAAAGGTGTAGGTACAATGGCTGTAAAACATCCTATTGCAACAACAGTAGCAGGTGGTGCAGCATACGCTGGCAAAAAAACAGGCGATGCAATTGACGCAGTAGGCGATATGGCCGCTGATTTAAAAGGTGATGCTGACGCATTAATTGCACAAGCAAGCGACGGCATTGATGCAATACAGGATCAGGTTACAGCAGCAATAGGCAGCAGCGGTTTCCTAAAAGTTGCTAATTTTGCATCTAAATACGCACTACCAGGATTAGCAGTTGTTGGTCTTCTTTATGGCGGTAAAAAAGTAATTGATATGTTATCAGACAAAGCGGACGATGTTGAAAAGGAAAATATAGAAATTGACGAAGGTTGGAAAACTGATGCTGCATTAGGCGCATTAGGTGGCGCATTTCTTGCAGCATTTGCAGTTCCGGGTGTTATACCAGCCAGTGCAGCATTAGCAACAAAACTTGCAGCTTTGAAAGCATACGCAGGAGCAGGCGCTTTAGGAGGCTCAATAGGTGCTACAATAGGCGGCGCACTGAAGAGAAGAGATCAAAAAAAGAAAGCAAAAGAAGAGTTTGAACTAGAACAGGCATTTGAAGACACAATGGGACAGTTTGCTGACCACGTTTGTGAAGAATGTGGCAATCCTAGCTGGCGCACACTTGACGAAGAAAAGCAAAAAGGCGTTGATGGCAAAGTATGCTGGAAAGGCTACAAGCGTATGGGCACCAAAATGAAAGGTGGCAAGCGTGTAGATAACTGTGTTAAAGTAGGCGAAGATGATACAGACGAAGGCAATGCATACGCAAATGCAGTACGTCAGGCTAAAAAAGACGGCAAGAAAAAAGGTGATAAAATCCAAGGCCCAGACGGTGATGAAATTACTATTGAAAAGGACGATAAGACACCATTAGGCGAATTCATATTATCATACTATGATAGAGAAACAGGCTTGTTTCCAAAAGGCGAAACCGCAGTATTAACTATGGTTGAGAAAGACTACGGCGAAGAGTTCATAGAACCCGCAAAGGCTTTCATTGAACAGGTACAAGCACTCTTCGATGAGTATCAGATGCGTACACAACCACAGCAGTTGGATACAGAAGAGTTTGACAGAGTAAAAGAGTTAGCGGGTTTAAGATAATCCGCTAACTCTTTAAAATAATTTGTAAAAAGTACTTGACTTTTTATAAATAGTATCGTATAGTATATATTGTGCTATACGAATAAGGCACAAAGCACATAGGCATAACATTATAGGAGGCACAACTATGGCATCATTAGCAGAAATTAGAGCAAAGCTCAAAGAACAAGAAGCACGTACATCAGGTGCATCAAACGGCCCATCTGGTCCAAACCCAATTTACCCGTTTTGGAATATTAAAGAAGGCGAAAGCGCAACAATGCGTTTCTTGCCAGACGGCGATCCAGACAACACTTTTTTCTGGAAAGAACGTTTGATGATTAAACTTCCATTTAGTGGAGTAAAAGGTGATACAAGTTCACGTCCGGTACAAGTACAAGTTCCTTGTATGGAAATGTATGGCGAAACTTGTAATATCCTTAACGAAGTGCGTGGATGGTTTAAAGACCCAAGTCTTGAAGATATGGGTCGCAAGTATTGGAAAAAACGTTCTTATGTATTCCAAGGCTTTGTAACAGATAACCCGCTAGCCGATGACGAAGCACCCGACAATCCAATTCGACGCTTTATCATTGGTCCCCAAATCTTCCAAATTATTAAGCAGGCTTTAATGGATCCTGATATGGAAGAATTGCCAACAGATTATACTGCTGGTGTTGACTTCCGTCTTAATAAAACATCAAAAGGCGGTTATGCAGACTATGGCACATCAAATTGGGCACGTAGAGAGCGTCCACTAAGTGATGCTGAAATGGCTGCGATCAACGAACACGGTTTGTTTAATCTTTCAGACTTCCTTCCTAAGAAGCCAGATGAAACTGCGATCAAAGTAATGCAAGAAATGTTTGAAGCGTCAGTAGACGGTGAAGCATATGATGCAGATCGTTGGAGTAATTACTTCCGTCCAAGCGGAATGGCTGCACGTACTGGAGATCCTAATGTAACTCCAAGTAATGGTACAGCAACAAGCCAAACTGCATCAACACCAACACCTGAAGTAGCGCCTGCTCCAGTAGCAGAAGCAGCGCCAACTCCTGCTCCAGAAGCAGAAGCAGCAGCACCTGCAGGTGACGGCGGCGCACAAGACATCCTAGCGATGATCCGCGCACGTCAAGGACAGTAA
>Ga0181592_10000086_pt1 | contig 55872 bp, 32 predicted proteins | sample 071ome_20_FD_133755 | JGI IMG/M metagenome (GOLD analysis project Ga0181592, IMG submission 133755) | Coastal salt marsh microbial communities from the Groves Creek Marsh, Skidaway Island, Georgia - 071412BT metaG (megahit assembly) | ecosystem: Environmental > Aquatic > Marine > Intertidal...
GTTATAACGTTATGGTGCCCGAAAAAATTCAAAATCGTCACCGTGAAATTGAAGATCTCTTCTTGTTGGTTGATGATGGCTCAGGACCGGGAGTGCGACTGGACAAACCAGTTGAAGACTATTTTGCAGATATGTTTGCTTCCAGTGATGCCAAACATCAGACATTTGATCCAGTGAGAACCTCATTGAGCACTCCCTTCTCTTCTTCTCACTGGCGCAATGTGACCATTGATGACGTGACTCCAACAGGTGAGATCTTTGCGTGGTATACCTTAAAACTTACCGGTGGACTTATCTTTAAAACTGATCAGTATGACTGTAACACCCATTATGCTCATCCCCTGACCAGGCATGAAGTCCTTGGTGGAACGGACCCCACGGAAGTGAACAATCATGACGAGTTCATTGACCCTGACGGGAATCTGGTGGTCTCGCCTTCAGACACCTATTGCTATTTTATGTACATCCCGGGTTCGGAAAATCTTGATCCTCTCATCACAAGAGTCCATCAAAATGATATGGACGGGCAATACTATATCTACAAGGGAATGGCCAGCTACATGCGCCTGAAGAGCTCATTACACTCCAAACTCGATGCCGGAGAGGGTGACATGCATTACGTTAAGGGGCGCTATATTCTGCCGGGCAAGGACGGCAGGTTTCTCATTCCACAAAACGGTTTGAACCTTTTGTTCAACAGGGTAACCATCTATCGCCCCTACCACCGGGATCAGGAAAAGCTGACTTATGGCTCTTCTGTGGCCACCAACGTGTACAATTCACTAGGGTCAGGTATGCCACCACTAAATGTTCCCTCTTTTGATGTTCCGGTAGGAGGAATGTTCAAGATTACAGGGAGTAACTTCTTCTTGAAGGGTCTTGAAGCAGACAATTACATATCCAATCATAATGATGACAACAGTGGTGGAAGTCAGGGTAATTTCGGAAGCAATGTAGGTTCCATTTATCTGGCCTTCGATCCTGAAGATGCCAATCCCAAGGAATGGCCCTATGCAATGCACTTTCCCAATTCAGACGCAGAAAAACACTTTCTGGAAAATGCACTAGGAATCAATGGAAATTCGTTTCCTGACGGAAAACAAATCAATCATAATCGCGATCCATCTATGGAAACTGCTCAGACCGCAGTGTATGGGGTTCGTGCTTTGAGTCAGACAGAATTGAACAATGGAGTCTTTCGTGACGGGAATCGATTCCAGCTATGGATGAAATCAGACTATGACATGAGTGGAACAGATGTGGACATTGGTCTTGGACCCGGGACCACCGAGATTGCCTGTGCCACAACAGAACCAGCGATTAAAGCCTATTGTGATCAATTCACTCCACTGATGACAGAGCTTGAGAATTTCTTTGGCACTCTGGGAGTGACCAAACCTTCTCCACCCTACAGTGACTATCCCAGTGGAGATCCTGTTGCCCCGGACGACCTCAATACTCTGCTGAGTACCAGTACAGCAGTTGTTGCCACAGATGTAGGTCCTTATTCCTGGGATATTCAACAAAAGCTTCCCAGCATTGTGGATGCAATGAACTCGGATCTGAACAAGGAATACAACGATGCCATCTTCGAGATCCCCACAGATCCCAACTTTAACAAGTTTGTCTTTCAAACTGATGTGGGCCGCAAGATTGCTTCCTTGAGGGGTAAACTTGATACGGGGATGAGAGCTGATGATCAACGCTATAGCGATGCTTACTATCTGAATAATGTCTACACCGGTGTTGATGAAGATACTTACTTCACCAATACCATGGCCAGTGTCCAGTCAGAGGTGGCGACAATGCCTGCAACTCATGTTCTTGATCACCTGCAAACGGAATTGGCTGGTTTACTAGTCAATCGCTACATCGAATATGAAGTCAACGATTATGGTGCCGGTAGTTTCAAATTTTACACTGCATCCGAATCTTCGGGACGTCGCCTTCTCACCAGGCTGGGAACAATTCAAAAGGCTCTGGAAGCAACCGGTGCCGGTTTAAGCGCTCCAGGTGGTGGAGAGATCGAGTGGAAGTATTATGCACCTGACAGTGTGGCCTCTCCTTGTCTGGACCCCACTTTGGCAATGGGTAATTTAACGGCTGTATCTGGTTGCTTTGGGGTTTTGGGTTCCCCAACAACTCCAGAAGCAGACACCAGCAATGGACAAGCGGCTTCAGGAACTGTCAGCAGATACTCTATTCGCTGAACAATATCTTCGGGGTTCAATTCAAAGTGTTTTTCACTGAGCACCCGCTGACTCCATTTCAGTGTACGGAAGGCTAATATTCACCGGGACTGCGGTGCACTTTGCGCCCAATTGCTAATGAGTGACGAGGCGGAGTCGCTTGAAGGTTTTCACTTGGTATTTCCAGCAACGCAGAGTCCCCTTCTGGTAGATGATCCCACTCAGACTATGTTAGTGAAACCGCCGGACTGCTCCGTACTTGAGTTCCTTGTAAAGACCCAGTGATTTCAATTCTGATGTGATGGTTTCCAGATATCTCTCTCCATCCTCAGTCTTGAGGTACTCTCTCCAGGCCCCTCTCATCCGCACATCAGTCATCGAAGAATATTCCAGACTGTTCCACTTCATCTGAACCTGACGAAGAATCCGAACTTTCTCCTTACTGTCTTTGGCCTGTGCAAGTCTTTGCTTCAGCTTATTGGTAGAACCTTTGAAATAAGAAGCATTGCGCTTGTCTTCCTGCTCATATTTCTCGTGGTATTCCTCAATCTCTTTTAGAAATTTCGCACCCTTGTGATCCTTAAGGAAGTAAGTGGCTATTGCATGTTTGTCAGGATTGATGTGATCACTCCACATTAGATTAAACTTGTCTGAAACCTGCTCATACAACCAGCGTTTTTCTCCAGGCGTCTCCATTTCATCCAGTCGCTTTCGATAGGTCGCTTCCAGATTATGAAAAGGAGCTAAATTGTCGGGATTTGCCAACTCGACTTCCGTAAAGTCAAAAGGTCGATACTTTCCAGGTTTACGCTCCTTGATATACCTCTCATAGGGCGTCAGGTTCTCCTCAAGCTCTTCCTCTATTACTGGTGAAGCGACAACTTTGGCTACTTGTTTTCGCTTTGGCAAGCGTAGATACAATGATTCCAAACTTAGTATGGAAGTAGGAAATCCAACTTTATCCTTGTATTCATCCGCTATTGCATAAGCCCGATCCACATCTCCACCAATCAAATAGAGATTGGCCAGTCTCAGCGCTTCTTCTTCGGTCAACTCTACTGTTTCATCATTTCGAATATCCTCATAGTGCTTCAGTAGCGCGGGATAGAACATCTTGTTTTGCTTTTGCTCATGCAGGACCACCGAATACGGTCCGGTGGGAAACTCCATCAGTTGCTCCGCGGGCTTTCTCCTAAGATTCCTGATAATCTTTCCTATCGCGTAAAACAGGCGTCCCTTCAACTCTTTGTAATCTTCGTTCTCCTTGTCTACCTGCCACAATTGCTCCTGCATAAAGTCATAGCGATTCAATCCCTGAAACGCCTTTGCCAACGCCACTCTCACAGCCTGGTTCTCTGGCTTGTTCTGACTCAGTGGAAAGAGCTTGATCAAAGCTGTTTCATAGTCTGCACTGTCGAGGTAGTAGCTTGCCATCTCAAACTCATAGATTTCCCTTTCTTTGGTTCGTATATCCCGAAGGACCTGAGCACAAAGTCCACCTGGTTGAATATGCATCGCCTTGATACAAGCTTGCAGAGCTTCTCTGGATTGTTTGAGTTCGTGATGGGATGCTCCAAGTAAAGTGAGAGATCCCAAATCCTGAAAGTTACCCGGATTCTTTTTGAAGGCATCAATGATTTTTGAGAATTCCCGGGATTCAAAATGCCCTTGAAGCTCCTCCATATCCATGGAGTATGTACAAGTCTGCAATAAAGTTGCCAATAAGAGAAATCTAAAAATCCTGTTCAAACCGTTCATTTTCCACCCTTCTTTGTGAACCAGTGTAGATTATACCTTTTCTGATGCCTTCTGAGCACAACTCTCACTTTTTGCCTGACAATTTCTTTGGTAGAGTATCAAAGCAAACAGCAAGCATTATGAGACCTTCAATTTATCCCATACACTGGATTCCTCTTCTTCTGGCACTTGGCCTGCTGGGCTTTCTGCATTTTAGTAACAAGGCAATAGCTCAGGAGTTGGTTTCCAGCCTTAATCAGCAACAACAAATCTCCTGGCAGCTTTACCTGCAAAGTTCAAAGGCGCAAGATGAGTTCTCAACAAGGCAGTTTGCCAGTTCTGAGAACACAGATATACCAGCAGAATTTCGTTCAGGACTGGCTAAAGAGAGCCTCTCCCTAACAGGTTTCTCGTTTGAGTGTTTCGCCTCAAAGGAGTTAAAACAGGGCTTCCTGGCGTCACAGTCAAATCCTGTATGTATGCTAAACAGGGATTCAAAGCAACCATGAAGCATTTTTGGATTTATATCAGCTGCTGTCTTCTCCTTGCTTTCTTACTTCTACTTCCCAAAGCTAAACAAGAAGTTGAGCTAAGCCTCTCTCCCTTTCAAAAGCAGAGACTGGAGTTTGAATCTATTCTAACGACAGCGGTAGATGTTGTGCATCCAAAGGAAAAAGCATCCAACTTTTGCATTCTTGTGATGCCTGATGAGAGTCTTAAGGTTTTGCTTGAGGAGTCTGTTCCAGGCAAGGCCTTTGAAAAGGCACTTTATCTAAGCTCCTATGAAGATGCCAGAAACTCCAGTTTGAAGAATGCCCGCTTGCTACTCTCAGCTGCTCAAGGTTTCAGTTTTCAGTTTAAAGACCAGGAATCACAACTGACTGTGAGCTTTCAAAGCCAGGAGAACAATCAAGACCACAAGATTAGCCTCGCTCTCCCCTTTCACTCAAGTTCACGAATTGAGAGATTGAGATGAACCAGCAGACACCCTGGGTCGCATCTTTTACTCCCTTTTTGATTGCAGTTTCCCTGCTCTTGTTCTCTAATGACTCAATAAAAGTAAAATTCAATAATGATTTTTCAGTGCTTCATACAAGAAATCTGCTACGCACAGTGATTGATTATCAGGTTCACCACAGTCAGGACTTGTTTCGCTCCGTGCCAAAAGATCATTCCATAAGAATTCTGAATCTCAAAGACCCAATCCAGGGACTTGGCGAGGTGAAAATCAAATTCGAACAACTACCAAATCTTATGTATTACCTTGCTCAAATCACACACAATAGTGATGTTTACTTTTCAGTGATCGGTCCATCCAAACGAGGCAAAGATGGTCGAGTAAACTATCGATCCAGTCGTCTGTTGAGCACCAGGCCAATTCTTCAAGAGAAGTCTGAGGAGCAGCAACATCTCTCTCTTGCCAAACAAAGTCTAATTAGAAAAATGGACCTTCCTTCACGAACTGCCCTACCGGACTTTAATTCAAACCTGACCAGTAACACAGTTCGGATCCAGGCCAGAAAGCTGGGTCTGGCAAAGCAGTGGAGAAAACTAAGGCAACTCTCTCTGCCACAAGTTTATGAATCTGTAGACCCTGTTGTAGAGATCATGAACTCAAGTCCTTCAAAACCTGGCAAAGAAGAAATTGATCAATTCGAGAACTATGAGAAAGCTAATTTTCTCCATAGAATCGCCATAAGAAACAAGGACTCACTCGCCTGGTCCCTTCCCCTTCTAAAAAAACTCGGGATCAAAAACAAACTCCTGCATAACGGCCAGGATTTACTCAATTCGAATCCTAAAATTCTGAAGGTGGAATTGAGTTTTCTACTGGAGGAGCAGGAAAAGGCTAGTCTTGAAACCAAAGTCAGTAAAATTTACCTGGACGAAGCTCACAAATTATATCAATCACTCATTAAAGGTTCCCGGGAGTTTTCGATCCATTCCAGAATTCCCTACACCCGCAGCCTGGTCCTCGAAGCTGAGCTTTTTAACAACGACCAATTAAGAAAGAGCATAGCCCTCAGGTTTTCCGAAGGAGATCTTTCTCTTCAAATATTTTCCGCATCGAGGCTCTATAACAGCCCTCTCACACCCTCCTCTCCCGAGTTTATTCAAAAAATTCCTGATATTCTGAAAAACCCGAGGGAGAGTCGCGGAGAGTGGAGTCGTTTCTCCTTTGAGGCAAGTGGCATTTTCTCTGTTGTAAAACTGCAGGAAGAAGTCTTGCTCTACAACAGTCTGAAGCCTGAACTCATAAGAGTCTCTCAAAACAAGTGGACCCGAGTCGAATTGAAAGACCCGTCCCCTTTTCAGGCGTTGTATTTCAAAACAATTGATCGACGGTTCAATGCCGAGACCATCCTGAGGTTTACCGGATTTCCCGAATCACAGCAAGTCCTTTCAAGCTCCGATGGACTCAATTTCGCTCAGGGCTCTCAAAACGCCACATTTGCTCGATGGGGGGCCTTTGGAGACTCCTGGTTGCATACCCTGACCAATCAAAAAAGCTTTGTGTTTTGTGGTGGAAGCTCCGGTTCGAGAGAAGAAGTTGCCAGATATCAGGATTGCTACCAAACCTTTGACGGAGTCAATGTTCAAGCTATAGCTCCAATCCCATCGCGGGCAAGACACAGTGCAGGGCTTTTCAGATATAACAACCAGCTTTATATGATTGGGGGTTGCTTTCGCTTTGCAGCCAATTCCTGTTTCAATGATTTTTACTCCAGCAATAATCTCAAGGAATGGCGCAAACTCCCCGATCCCGCTTTTTCACCCCGTGGGGCCTTTGCTCTTGAGACAAGCCCTGAAGGAGTTTTCCTATTTGGAGGCAGTGATGGGGAAGAGGTTTACGCAGACTTTTACCAGAGCAGGGATGGTATCAGTTGGATTGCCAAGCAATCCCTACCAGATGACGGTCGAGTTCATGCAGAACTTTTCGAACACCAGGGAAATCTCATTTTAGTTGGTGGTCAAACGAAATCAGGTTACTACCCTTCCCAGGTCTGGATTTACAAGAAGAAAGAGGCAAGCCTGGAGCTGTTCTAGCTTTTTCCAGTGAATCGAAACATGGGCAGGCTCTGGCTGTCACCTACTACAGAAGATGCTGACTTTTGCTTCAATGGGTGAAAGACTATACCCAGCGCTGAGTTGCTCTTTCGTATGGAAGCATCAAAAATCACAAAATCACCGTCTTTAGCTGTACTGTAGATTCTGGAGGCAGTTTCTAAAAGAATATCCCGGGAAAAAGGATCCATACTCAAAGGGCTGCTTTCATTGTTTCCGGAGTCAAAGATCTCAATCTTTTTATTGACAGCTAATTCATTGCTGATGCCTGAAATGTTCCTTTGATTAACAAGTAATATTCCATGAATCAACAAGATTGCCAAAAAGACAGAATTGAATATATGGCTCTTCCACCAGATCGGCTTTTGATTTGCACCTTCAGACTGAACTGCTACGGAACTTGATTCTTTTTCAATGGAGTATTTTTGACGAAGAGCTGCGATCAAACCCGAGATAAGACTGGCTTTCTTTCCATCAATAGGTGCCAATTCATCGTGAAGTTCTATGAGGGACTGGATGTCCTGATCGCTACTGTATCTCTGCAGATACTGGAAACAATCAAAATGTAAATCTTCGAGGGAGTTTCTTCCAAATATCTCGATAGCCGAGTGAACAAGTTGGGAATTACGAGACTTGGCGACTTTTAAGGTAGCGATAACAAGTTTATGACCTGCCTGCTTGTCCTTGCACAACTCCAGGAGATGATCTGATAATGCCTCGTCTTCCTGTTCTCTCAAGCTAATGAGAGCCTTCTGTGCCAGCTCCAAATCTTTTTCTTGCAGATTATCCAGGGCCAGCTTGTTCAATGCTGCCTTTAGATTCTGATGGTTGAATGCCTGATCAACTCTTTCAGCTACCGAGTCCCCTGAGATACTTTTTGCTGATGCTTTGGCTGCTTTCTTGTGTGAATTCAAGGATGGCTCACTACTTTTTGCTGGGGATTTATTCAGATTCTGAACAGGCTTTAAAGTAGTTGATCCCGACAATTTCCCGGCTTTATCATCAACACGCTTATGATCTGGTTTAACCGGGCTATTTGCAGAAGTTTTGACGTCCTTAAGAGACGACTGAATTCCAGAAGCATGTGTATCAAGAATCGAGTGAACAAACTCTTGCTCAGGATAGTGCAGCAGTGTTGTCTCCAGGGCCAGATTTCCCGGAAAGTCCAGGACTTGCAGTGCAAAGAGAGCACTCAAGGCACCGTCCCCGTCCTTTCGGTAGAGATTTTGTAAAATTCCGCGGCATGCTTTGCCTTGCTTCTCTGGATTAGCCCTGTAAAGTGCGATGACCACATGAGCAACTAGTAAGGTGTTGGAAGATTTCAGGAGCTTCTTGACCAAATCAGACTTCAAAAGAGCTGGGAAGTGAAAGAGACGGGAGGCGGCTAAAGCTTGAATCACGCCGTCTTCATGCTCACACAGTTCAATCAGGGAATGAAACAGACTCTCAGCCTGAAAAAGACCCTTTTGGGTGTCAAAGTTGGCAAAAAACCGATAGTTGTCGCTCAGCTTACTATTAAGACCAAAGGGAAGAGCCACTCCCCTCTTCGAGTTCATTCCACTCAAGAATGATTGACCCTGTTCCAGGCCTTTCACAATACCCTGATCGAAGAGTCCTCGCTCTTGCTCATTCATCCTCTTTTTTAATCGTGAGGCAAAGGATTGAACCGAGTCCGTAAAGGCTGGATTCTTCTTCAGAAATGAACGAATTATCGAAGCCATTTTCTCGCCACCAAGACTCACAAGATTTCCCAGAGATCGAAGCTGTACATCAAAACTCGGATGCTCACAGGACATCAAAAGCATGGCTGCAACGGCTTTCCCACTTCGTTTGGAGAGAGAGTCCACTGCATAATATGAGATTCGAACATCGGGGCTGATGATGAACTGATACAGAAGTTTCTTGCTGTTGCCATCCAGGCTTGGCAAATCACTGATAGCTTTGATGCAAAGTAGTGAATCCAGAGGAGCCTTCCCGGAGGATTCCCAAACTTGTAGATAGTTCCCGCTCACTAGCTTGCCCTCTTTTGCCTAACGCATCGTTCCTTCATTCCTTCTCAGGCTCCTGCTGAACAAAGCTGTTCGTCATCAAGTCTGATACTCCTGATAGATCAACTCTCCGCACATTTTACAATGCACGGCATCTGCATCATGGACTTTACAGCCACAACTCTTGCAAACGACCTCCTTGCGATTTTCATCCAGGACGATAAAGATACGAGCAAGCTTACCTACCTGCCAAGGAATAAAAATCATCCCGGCAAAAATCATGAGAACTGTCACTGTTCTGCCATGAGTAGTCACAGGAGTGATATCACCGTACCCCACTGTTGATAATGTGATCACTGTATAGTAAACAGCATCAAAATAGTTAGCCATGTGGGTGCCTTCGATCTGACCCTCTACTTCATAGATCAGTGCGCTCGCTATAAAGATAATTGTGATGACAGTATAGATTGTTTTGAAGCCCTGTAGACCCATTGGAGAAACTCTGCCAAAGAAGAAGTATTCATCTTCAAAGTAACGAAGAAATCTGAGAATTCTCAATGTTCTCAGGGCCTTTAGGTAGGTAAAGCCACCACCAGTAAACAGGGTTGGCAGTATCGAAAATAAATCAATCAAACCGTAGAAAGAAAAGACGTATTCTAGCTTCGAAGGGGCAGCATAAAACCTCAGCAAATACTCCAGGGCAAAAAAGGAAACCATGCCATACTCAAGGTACAGAAACCAGTCAGGAGCTTTATGCAAGGAGTCATACCCTGTTCCATAGACAAAGTGTACACAGGCGAAAAGGTTTACGATCAAGAGAACAAACTGAGTGATTTTACCGGTTCTGGAATGCACTGAATCAAGAAGTTCATGAAGCAGTTGCTTGTTTTTCAAAATACGTAGCATAGCCCTATAATAACTCGTTGCAGCTGCTTTCAAAAGTCACGAAAAGATATCAGTGGATCGAATTTGAGTGATTGCTCACAGATAGTCTTGAATAATTTCACGTTTGTCGTGACCGGACAGCACATGAAACCTTCGTATTTTTTTGAGTGAATGGGGACTGAATGAACCTAAACTCACAAAAATAATCTTGCGTCCCATTCTTCGCGCAAGTTCATGAAATACCTGCCGAGGAGGTTTGGGTGCGATATAGACAATGTGTTTTTCAATGGAATATTCCAAGCCCGCGGCAAGAAGCTTCTCTGATTTTTTAGGAAGAAAAAGATAGTTCGGATCAGTCCAGACATCGTAAAGACGCTGGGGTGGATAGATCATGAGAAAACCACCGTAGGTACTTCGACCTATTCCCGGTCCAATCAGCTGATCTTTATAGTGAGTAGCATAGAAAGACAAGTCACTTTCCTGATCGTGCTCTCCCAGCCAGGTGAGTTTGTAGGGGTAACGCTCATCTCCTTCATCTTCATCAAAGATCATCACTACACTTCCAATCTCGGATCGAAAGTCACGTAGTTCCTTTACGTAGATTGTACTGTCCTGATAGTTTCTGATTGTTTCACGAAAATCAATTCCATCCAGCAGACTTGTGGAGAACTTTTGAACACGACAATGCTGTGACGAGAGGATTTGAGCCCCTTTTTGCTTTAGGTTTCCTGCAAAGTTTTCGATGGCAATATCTTCCATGGGATAGCTGCACAAACCGTCTCGTTTGAAGTCTTCCTTCCACTCACCCTTTGTGGTTTCTCGCGGACGCAACCTTGAGGGAATGGCCAGTGGCCGATTCTTTCGACTCTGGATTTTTCTTCGAAAGGCAATTTTTTGCTCACCGAGCCAAACTTCCTGGGGAGTTACATTCACTTCTGCCAAATCAGGCTTTTCTTGCTGCCAGGGATAGCTGCTTCCCAGCTCCCACAAACAGTAGGCAAAGTCATCGTCCACAATTCCCTTGGATGCATTGATGATCTGAAAGAAGTCTGGACATAAACTTCCTTCCAGCTTGCAGTATCGCGCCAGAAATCTGCGCATGGATCTCTTTTGCCAGCTTTTGACTTGATCTTGAGTTCTCTCTTCATAGAGGTTTGCAGCCAGTCGACCCAATTCTCGTAAAACTTCCACTCGATCGAGAACACCAAGTGAATTCAATGGCAATTTGGCTAGAAAGTCCTTCAAATGAAGCTTCATTTCATCAAAGAGCTCCTGAAGGGATGACTCTTTAGACTGTTTCTTTGCTTTTCCCTGAATAACTCCCAACTGAAATCTGGGCTGCCCTGGATTGGCCAGTGATGGTCCCGGGATCCCGGATTGAGAAACATCAGTGAATAATTCATCTTCATCCTTTGACTGAGTGTCTGCTAACTTGAGGGATTGATTGCTCGAATTGTCTGACTTACCCGGCTTCTTAGTGATCTGATTATTTGTTGGATCCTCTTGACCCAAATTACGAAAGACCTCATAAGCTGCACTAATAAAGCCTGTCTCACCAAGGCAGGAACGGGAAGATTCCTCGCTTAAGGCGAAGACCTGAGCATTTTGTCGACGAAAGAAACCCAGGGGCAATACCTGGGGTTTGAGTAAATCCTCAGATACCCTTTTCCAGTGACTCATCCCACAGACGAAGGCAATCCTGCGAAATCCTTTACTCGCGATTTGTTGAATTTGATAGGCCATAAAGCGTTCACGACGTCTTTCGAGCTCAAATACTCCTTCTCCCCGGGGAGTCTCACCCTGCAAAAACTGACTGGAAATCTGTGCATATTGAAATCCACTCAAGCCATTCAATGAGCAAGTGTCTGGCAAGTACTCCCTAATGGTGGGATACTCATCCACATCCATGTCTACAAAAGCGCTTTCCACCTTATTTTCGCTGGCGTATCTCAAGGCTTCAATCATCCCGTCACATGGCTCAATCGGCAAAAAGATCTTATCGCCCTGCCGGGTTGGGTAGGTAACGATACTCAAATAGGGAAGTCTGGAGATTCCTTGCATCACCGCCTTTTGAACAGATCGGGGCAATTCAATTGCGATGCAGTCGGGCTTGAAATCATGGAGAACTTTGGCAACAAAGCAGGCAAACTCCATGTTGTAATGAAGAATTGGAATCCCCTGTACGCAGGTTTCTTCCAGATTCAGTTGAAATTGATCTTGTCCACGCATCCTGATACTGGCAATTACAGTGAGTCATCCTGGGTATTTTTCAAGATCATGGGAACTGCATTCTCAAAGGCATCCCGAGCACTGCAACCACTTGTTTTCATCCATTTCATTGCATAACGGGAAATATTGATTCCGTCCCGGACTGTATGGGCCTGATCGAGACTATGGGCTCTTTGCAGAAAGGAGACGACATATTCCAAAAGCTCTTCTTCACAATGAGGAACATTACTCTTGATAATGGCTCTTTCTTCCTTTGCACTTGGAAAATCTATGAAAATTCCCGGTTGAATTCGTGAGAAGATGTACTCTGGAATCTCAAAAGTGGAGCTGTCTTCATTCATCGTGGTACAAAATCGAAAGTCCGGGTGAGCCTTGATTGTGACACCAGCGACCACTGACTCTACATAGCGGCGATGGTCAAGAAGTGGAGCCAGCGAGGCCCAGGATTTCTCACTCATTCTGTTACCTTCATCCAGAATACATACACCACCTTGAATCATTGCACTCACCAAAGCTGAAGCAACGTACTTAATCTTTTGATTCTCATCGATGACAGGTGAAATAATGAGATCTTCGGGACGGGTATCCATCGTAGCCTGAAGTAACCAGACATCTCGCCCTATTTTATTGGCCACTGTATAAGCAAGTGTGGTCTTCCCAACTCCGGGCTTTCCTACCAGTCTTGGATTCATCGGGACATCATCTTCTTCAAGAATCATCCAGGAGGCTTCCAGTTGTCGAGCCACCTCGCTTTGCCCAACCCATTTCATCTGCAAGTTTACAGGAGATGCTAAATGCAGATCGACTCCCGCTATATTCACTACTTCCATATCCTGTCCTTTACTCTCGAGAGCGAATAGCTTTCTGTTTCATATCCCAGGGGGCAAAACTGTATTCCACCGAGTTTCTCCAAATTTCTTCAATACTTTCGTCGTCCAGCTCAAAGACTGTTTCCAGCAAACCATACTCTTTTTCCAATGTGATTTGGAAGTAAACTGGATCATCGGTCGAGAGCACGACGGGGACGCCTGCATCCATAAAAATCAACAAGGGGTGCACCCTGAGATCTTCAATGGTTTGAGTCATTAGATTGGAAGTGAGGCATATTTCCAAAGGTAGATTTCTGTCGCAAAGCTCATCCAGTAAATCCTGATCCTGATAACAGTGAATTCCATGTCCAATTCGGTTGGCACCCAGTGCCATAGCTTCTCGAACCTCACGGCGAGCTACTTCTTCAGGCAATTGCTCTCCCGCATGAACAAAAGTTCTCAGACCCAGTTCCTGGAGTTTTGTAAAACCGTCACAAAACGGGAGCAAGGACTTTTCATTACAGCCCCCACCCAGCCCAAAGGCAAAAACATGGTTCAGGTTGTGATGGTTTTTACTCAGCTGCTCCACCTGGAAATTGAAAACTTCCATTGGATAGTTTCTAACCAAATCAACAATCAGGCGAACTTTAGGTAATTCGGGATCTTCTACATAGCATTCACTCAATGCATTCTCCCAGGCCATCAGAATCTTTTGATAGCTCGATGCACTGCCTAGAACATTGGACATACCTACGGTCATATAGAGACTGTCGATGGGTGAAATGTGTGCCTCAGCGTATTCGATTTTGGAAGCTTTCAGGTTTTGCAGGATGGAGCGAACTACCCGAACAAGACGCTTTTCAAAATCTGATCGGGAAAACAAAAGTTTTTGATGCTCACACCAGAGACGAATAAACTCGGCGAAATTCTGGTATTGAAATTTAGCCCTCATTTGCTCTTCACTCAGAGCTTCACCACTGTCTAAACGCAGGGCGTATAACTCTTCGAATGGAATGCAGCCTTCCATGTGCAAATGAAGTTCAAAGTAGCTCTCAAAATCAATCATGGCTTGCTCTTGATTCCTTCTTCTGTAACGCTGCAATAGTCTAGGATGCCACCCCTCAAATTGACAACTGAATTGAGCCCTTCTTTTATCAGGATTTCACAAGCCTGGAGGCTTCGTTTGCCCGAGCGACAGTAAATATAGATCTCCTGCGTCATGTCGAAACCGCTTTGTTCAGTAGTAGTTCGACTTACTTTTGACAAGGGAATGTGGAATGATGGCTCGATTCGTAGAGCCACCCTTTCCTCATCTTCTCTCACATCCAGAAGCTGAACTCCTGAAGTGTCTTGCTTTAATAGTTTAAGCAGTTCAACGGATGTGATTTCCTTGATCGTACTGGTTTCTACTTCGGACTGTGAAGCTTTGTCTTCTTGTATCGAAAAGTTTGCTTTAAGGCAGCGACAGTCTTTTCGGTGTTTGAACTTCAGCTCGGTTTGTTTAAGCCTAAGGGTGTCCACTAAAACCAGTCGGGAAACAGCACACTCACCAATTTGAAGAATCCACTTCAAGGCTTCCATTGCCTGCAATGTACCCAGAATACCTGGAAGCACACCCAGTACTCCTGCCTGGGCACAGTTTGGTGCCAATTCCTTTGGCGGCTCCTTTTCAAAGAGACAACGATAACAGGGCCCATTGCTGCGTGGATCGCAAAACACACTCAACTGACCTTCAAATCGATAGATTGAGGCAGAAACAAGTGGTTTCTTTTGCAATACGCAAGCGTCACTGAGCAAATATCTAGTAGAAAAATTATCACTGGCATCCAACACTACATCTACACTCCCCACGAGATTCAGTGCGTTCTTTACACTGAGCTTCAGTTCATGGGCCTCCACCTGAATCTCCGGATTTAAAGCCAATAATTTTTCTCTGGCGTTTTGGGCTTTGTTGATTCCAATATCCTCAGTTCTGTGCAGGATCTGTCGTTGTAGATTGCTTAACTCCACCTTGTCATCGTCGCAAATGACAATTCGTCCCACACCTGCACTGGCAAGATACTGCAATGCCGGACAACCCAATCCTCCCGCACCAACCACCAATACACTTGCTGATTTGAGCTTCAGCTGACCCTCCAGGCCTATTTCAGGCAACAGGAGGTGCCGATCGTATCTGGCCATTTCTCTGGCTGAAAGCTCGCTCATAAACAGTTCCTTATCAATTGGTATGAATTTCGCCGTGTCAATACCCGGAGTCGCTATGGAAAAATTTGAGAAGGAATTATTGAACCGCTTTCTCGGACCAATTGCTACCTACGTTCTAATTGTAATTGTAGGAACAGTTGGCTACTTTCGCTTCTCTCAAACCGATGCAAGTTGGGTTGATGCATTCTATATGACCATGATCACCATTACCACAATCGGTTATGGAGAAGTGATCGATATGAGCGCAAATCCTTCCGCCCGGATTTTCACCGTAGCACTTGCAGTCTGTGGAATTGGAGTTTCCGGGTATCTGATCAGTACTTTCACTGTGTTTCTGGTTGAAGGAAATCTTCAAAAAACCTTTCTCAAAAGGAGGATGCGAGCCATGCTGGAGCAATTACAATCTCACTACATTATCTGCGGTGCTGGTCGAGTCGGAGCTCATATTCTCGATGAACTTCACAATACCAATCGTCCGTTTGTTGTTGTGGAGCAAAATATGGATCAAATCAAAATCCTGTTAAAACAGTTTGAGAAACTGCCCTTTGTGCGTGGCGATGCTCTCAACGACGAAAATCTGAGTTCTGCTAGTATTGATAGAGCTGACGGAATCTTTGCGGCAACAGAAGATGATAACAAAAACATGATCATCTGCCTGACCGCTCGCCATCTAAAACCTGACATTCAAATCGTTGCAGCAGCAAATGATATTCGCAACACTCAAAAGATGAAAAGAGCCGGTGCTGATTGTGTTATTCCTCCGCGCTTCATTGGGGGACTTCGAATGGTTTCGGAAATGATAAGGCCTACAGTGGTCTCCTTTTTGGATATTATGCTGCGTGACAAGGACAAGAACCTGCGAGTGGAGGAAGTCGTCCTGAAAGATGACTGGATTGGCTCTCAACTCAAAGACTTGAATCTGACGAGATATCGAAACAGTCTGCTTCTGGCACTTAAAGACGAAGACGGCTGGATCTTCAACCCGACTCCTGAACAAACTCTCAAGAAGGATGAAGTCCTGATTATCATGACCAACCCTTCGGAAAGGTCTCAGCTAGTGCAGGAATACTCTTGATTGATCTCAGCTAGTTGAGGGATACTCCTGAAAAATCTCAACCAACTGAGGAATACACCTGAATGATCTCAGCCAACTATGGAATTTCGTGACAAGGCTTCAGCGCATTTCTTCGAGTAATGCAGCCCAATAGTTCACTCTCTCCGTTATTCTCATACAAGCATAGTTTGACCAAAGCAGGGCACTCCGTTCTTTGCTTGGTTGAAAGTTTTGCTTGTTTGAAAGAAGTGTAAAAACGCAGATATGCAAAACAAGGGGCAGGAGTGTTCAACCCCTGCCCCAAACATCATAGTTTACAAATACAAATCATCATTTCAATTGGCTCGAGACTGTAGACTTTGAACTTCTCTCGCCAGAATTTCAGTAAAATAGCGTGTCTGTCCGCTATTTTGATCTTCATAGCGATTGATGTTCAACTGGCCGGATACAAATACGGGGCTCCCCTTCTCCAGATAGCTTCCCACAAAGTCAGCTGTGTTTCGAAAGGTCTTCACCTTCACAAACAAAGCGTCCTTTTCACGGTCAAAATTATTCACAGCAATATTAAAGCCGCAAACCTTCATTCCACTGGATGTCTCTCTCACCTCAGGTTGCTCCACCAATCTTCCAATAAACTTACAATCATTCAAACGCATATTCTCTCTCCTTATTTCTGGCTCCGAAACCGATCGGAACCGCATGGAAATAAGAGTAATCCGGGGAAACAGCAGTTTGAAGACTAAGAAAAAGTTGGCAAAACTGATCCAATTTCATTGGCCTACTTGACACTTTCAGAGAGTTTTAGGCTTAAGAGTGACAAATTAAGTAGAGAATGTTAATCTTTTGTCAATTCAGTCTTGGGCATAAGCTATATATTACTACAATTAGAGATATAGAATCACTCCAACGGACATCACCGTGAGTTACAGTTTAGAAGATCAACAAAAAATTCTGCACGATGATTATCTTGAATATCTCAAGTTTCGAAAACAGAACCCAAACCGTGGTTTCTACTATTTTTTGATGAATGTTTGGGAAGGTGCCCGTAAGCCGATCCAAAACTCCAGGGTTGTCTCCATTCTTTTGATTGAAGATCAGGAAAGCAAAGCAATCATGCTGGAAGAAGTTCTTCACTCAATCCTGAAGTCTGCCCACAGCTGCTACACAATTGAGATCGCCCGTGATGGCGAGCAAGCTCTTGAACTGTTTAAAGAGAAAGACTTTTATCTCGTCCTTTCAGACAATCGAATGCCTCGCAAAAAGGGTATTGAAGTCTTTGAGTCCCTGACACATTCCCTGGACTTTGAGAAATTGAAGTGGTTCTGGACATGTGCGGATGACTACGAAGTAGCTCAAACACTGAATCAGGAGAATGTGGAATATCTTGGAGGCGAGTTCAATATTGCCTCAATGCAATCCAAAATTCTTGCGGCAATTGGTCTGGGCCAGGTTCTTGATGACGCGGTGAACAGCTAGTTGAGCTGGTTTCAAATCCAAACGATTCCCTGACACTTGAAAATCAGTAAGAATTGAACCGAATTGTGCTTCCTCATCTGAGTAACAATAGCCGGAATTCTCAGCCCGACTTTTCCTTTGTAACTTGCAACAAAAAAACCGGACGTCTCAGCCCGAATTTTCCTGCATATCTGGCAAGAAAAAAACCGGACTTAAAAGCCCGGTTTTTCCATGAAAAATAGCACTAAATGGGTGCTCCCTCTTTATTTCAGCTTAAGCAGATAGAGCGTCTTGGAACAGTTCTCCGTGACATCATCAAGAACAGTGATCAATTCATCCGCTCCTGTATGACCGCAGGATCCGATTTCTTCCTTGGCTTTTGCAACAGCTTCACGCAAGTCCTTGATGCTTGAGCGGGCTGAGGAAATTTGATAGTTGGATTCAACGGCTTCACTGACACCAATCTTTGAAAAATCAAGCTCCCAATCGTTACCCATGGCCGACTCCATGACAGAGTCTGTCAAAGTTTCATTCTGAGTTAGAAAACTCTCAAAGGTTACGTGATGCTGGGCATTGTCTGTCGCCCAGTGCCAAAGTCTACCCATTACACTCATCTTCATCATATGTGATACTAAATTTTCAAGTTGCATTACTTTCTCCTTTGTTTAGGGTCTTTACCTAACTAAATTCACAGATTCAAATCATCTAATCTTCAAGCTCGGCACGATTTCATATAGCTTACTTGACTGCAAAAACTCTCTTTCCTTCCTGAAACACACTGCAACTTCCAGACCAAGTTCAGCTTATCCCATCCTTAAAAATATCTCTAGCCTATCTCGAAGAACACTTCCTTCGCTACTCTCCTTTCAAAAAGGAGTCCTTATGGAATTAAAGATAGAAAAAGCAAGCTCAGCCACTCCACGCTACGCAAGACTAAAGTCACTGGTTTTACGAGGCCTTGATGCCAGGGTCGTTGATGTAGAGTGCAGTATCTGCCCCGGTCTTCCTTCCTTTCAGATTGTGGGTTTGGGAGATACCGCCATTTTAGAGTCCAAAGAGCGTATCCGTTCCGCGATACTCAACTGTGGATTTCAATTTCCGCTTGGTCGAATCACCATCAATCTTGCACCGGCAGACCAAAAGAAAAAGGGGCCAGGCCTTGATTTGGCTATGGTTTGTGCCCTCCTTCAGGCTGATAAGCAGATACCACCCTCAGATCCCAATCTTTGCCTGCTGGGAGAAATCTCACTCTCGGGACAGATTCGAGGGGTGGACCAGATTTTCGCCCTTTTATTAAGCATGAGAAAGCAGTTCCCTGATACCAGATTTGTTCTTTCCCATGAGGATCGTGAACTTGCCAGTGCGGTCCCTGATATTGAGTTCTGTAGCTTGGAACATCTCGGTGAAGTTCGAAGTGAGTTTCAAAATTGGCATTTGTCATCAACTGCGAAGCTTGAAAGTAAACCCAAAGGCAAACTTGGTGTCTTTGATCAGATACTTGGTCAGGTGAAAGCCAAGTACGCATTGGCTCTCGCTGCATCTGCTGCTTTGAACTGCTTTTTCAGTGGACCTCCAGGCTCTGGCAAAACCATGCTCGCTAACGCCCTGCTTGAAATTTTACCTGATCTAGATCTGGACAGTGCTCTTGAAGTCAGTCAGATTTATTCGCTGGATGGAGACAGGTCTCGGGAGGCCTTAAGTTGCGCACCTCCCTTTCGTAACCCTCATCACAGCTGCAGTCACCTTTCCTTTGTTGGGGGTGGTCACCATCTCAAACCCGGAGAAGTAACCAAAGCCCATAATGGAGTCCTACTTCTTGATGAGTTGCTCGAATTTCCGCGCTCCTGTCTCGAGAATCTGAGACAACCCATGAGCGAGGGCAGCATTCAGATCAGTCGAGTACAGGGAAGTGTTCGATATCCCGCCAAATTCCAGTGCATTGCCACCACAAACCCCTGTCCCTGTGGCTTCTACACAGACCCCTTCAAAACCTGCCAATGTTCAGACTATGCGATCAACAAGTATAGGTCCAAACTCTCCGCCCCCTTACTGGATCGATTTGCTCTTCAAGTCGTGGTTCAGCGGCCAGCTCAGGTTCATAATCTTGCTGCTGGTGAAGATTCCAATCTTGTCAGAAAAAGAGTATTGCACACGAGGGAGCGCCAGCAAAAGCGCAACCCGGGAGCTGTACTAAATCGCGACCTGACTCTTGAGAATATTCGAGATCTTGGTTTTCTGAATTCCCAACTGGAGAGAGAAGTTATGCAAAAAGTCACTACCCTGCACTTGTCCATGCGCTCTATAACCCAGCTCTACCAACTCGCTCTCACCATAATGGACTATCAGGGCGAAAATAAGCTAAATATCGAGAATTTCGAGGAAGCAATGCTTTTAAGATTTCATCCATGCGAAAGGTGGAATCAATGAAAACTCTTAGCCTTATAGCGTTTTTACTTGGCAGCACAAACTTTGCTTTTCAGGAAAACTCAGTGGACAGGATACTCAATCTATTGATCAATCAAAGAGAAATGCACAGCAACGACCCGTTGGAACTCCTTCGCCTTTACCAAGAAATTGATTCTCGCAGATTTGAGTTCATGGAGCTTTACAAGAACACCCATGCAAACTCCGGAGTGCAAACAGAGCCAATGTCCTTCAAAAGGACAGGTAACACTCTATCCAAAGATTGTAAGAAGGAGTTTCCCTACCAGGTAAAGCGCTTTGAAGAGCAGTTAATCCTGCATCTATCCGCTAATTGCAATCCACTCCATTCTCTTCCTGTAGCGCCGAACTCAAAACTTATAGAGTATGTAAGAAGATTAAGGAATAAAGGTCAAAACGAGTCAGATCTTTTAGAGAGCTGTTCTGAGCTGGCCCTGGCCTGGATGATTTACAGTACAAAGCAAAGCTTCAAGAGTTCATTTTCCTGGAGTCATTCCTTCTATTGTGAACAAATTCGAAAAATTCTTGCTGTAGAAGAGCTCAAACGAGGGTCTGGATGGAAAGCACTCCCTAAAGTTTAGAGAGTAAGGCCCTGGCATCTTCTTGAACTCGCTTGTCACCACTGGAGATTGGTTTAAGTTTAAGACAGATCTCCAGGTGTACTTTTGCTTTATCTTTCTTGTTCATAGCCTGATAAAGTTGAGCGATTTTGAATTGAGCATAGATCTGATCCGGATCATTGGTAATGGAAGTAACATACAATTCAAGAGCTTCTGAACGAGACTTTTCTGGAAGTTTTCCAAGAAAACTCCGAGCAAATGCCTTGAGTATCCAGGAGAGTTTACTGACTTCCCAGTAGTATGTTGCCACAATGGCATAGCTACGACCCTGTTTAGGGTTCAATTCAATACTCTTTAGGCAAAACTCCTCAATTTTGCCTCCTGTTTTGACACGCTCCTTGCCTGACTTAAATCGAGCAAGATTACCCGTAGAGACTGCGCTGAGAAGGTAAGATTCGAAACGATCAGGATATTTTGTTCTCATCAATTCAGTCACAGTCAATGCCTGTTCAAGGATCTGCTGAGCTTCCTGTTCCTTCTTTTCATTAAAGAGATCGAGACCATGGGCGTCCAGACTTTGCGCCAATTGCCCAAGAACCTCAATTCGATCCCCGAGTGCTTCTCTCATCTTCTTTGCAGTAGCTATTGCTGCCGTATTGTTAAAAGCTGCTCTTTGAGCTATGCAAAGCTCACTTCCAGCCTGCAGGGCCCACTCTTTGTGCTTGGAACCAATCTCTTCCAGGGCAAGCTTCAAGGCCAGCTCACTCTTTCCACTATCCACTAATTTTTGATAATGGGAATCAATAATCTTTTCCAAAGACTTGTCTTCTATGCTTGAGGTCGCTTTTAGAATTTGCAGACTATCCGCTTCATTCATCCCTGTATTCAAGAGCTTTGGCAAGCCCTGAACCAATAAACTTGTTTCCAGATTGCCACTTTGAATTTGCTTTTGAATCTCTGCCAGCAAGGCTTCCTCATTCCCTTCTTCAAGAAGCTGTGAAGAGCCTTCCTGAGAAGACTCCTGCTCCACTACCTGAGTTTCTTCCGGTGATTCCTGTTCCAGTTGTGCTTGCTGATGGGCAGGATTTTTGGTTAATTCATGGATCCCCGAAGCCAGAATCTCTTCGCCCTGAGCAGCCAGACCTGAATCTACCTGATCAAGAAACTCCATGGCTTCACCGGCTCTGCTGTCACCCTTCTCCAATGCCAGCTTGTAAAAAGCATAGGCCCGAGCCTGATCCACTCCGCAAAGAGCAGGGTTTTGGTAAAAAAGGCCCAAAGCATAGAAAGCACTATGATATCCGAGTCTGGCAGAACGTTTCATAACATCGCAGGCTGACTCTACTTCCTTGCTGTTTAAGCCTTTACTCCCCAAACTGGCTATCAGGTAAGCCGCTCTTCCGTTGCCAAGCTCACTGGCTTTGTAAAGGTCCGGAAGAGCCTTCTCATATTCACCTTCCCGTAAATAGTCAAGGCCAGTTTCAAGCCAGGCTCTGGGGTCCCTTTGTTGTCTGGCCATAGACAGTGCTTCGCTGGCCTTTACCGAGCCCATATCTTTGAGAATGGAATAGATCTCATAATAGGCATCTCTTTGTAGCGGAGCAATTTTGCGCAAGATTTCCAAGCGCTTTGAGGATTCTGTCTCCAGATAGGCCAGATTCCAGCCTGCTTCCATGATCCCGCCCTGCAAGGCTCGTAGCAAAAGAGCCTTTTTTTCTTCGGCCTCAACGCACCTTGCATAAAGATAATTTGCCGGAGCAATCCCCGCTCGAGATCCACTGGAATGCAGCTTGCAGATTTCTTCTTTGTTGGCCTCATAGCCATCCACTTCTTCAATCAAAAGCCCTAATTGATAGCTAGCCCAGGGATGTCCTTGACCGGCAGCTGTTTCCAGCAAAGGTCTGGCCTTTTCAAACTCAATCTTGTCACCCAGGGCACCCAGAAAGATCAGTGCCTGATTGTAATATGCATCCAGTGAACCCTGCTCCATGGATACTTTTAACTGCTCCTCTAATTCCTTTCTAGAACTTGCTTTCCAGCCGTAAAACTGAGTTGGCTCCCCTCGAAATGGATCTTTTAAGGAACTCCATATCATTGATTTCACAGAGCTTGTTTTCTGCTCAGAATCCTGTCCGGAATTTTGCGCAGATTTCATAGGCTGACTTAAACTGTCCCCAGATTCCTGCGCCGAATTGCAGGAAAAGAAGACCAGACTCAAGATCAAATAAATTACAGAGAACTTCCCTCTCATAACTTGGACAACATCTCCTTGCCCTCTGCAATTGTTCGGGCGTCCGAGCTGTTGTCCGACTTAAGTGAGACAAGCTTCTCGAGGTGTTTGCGAGCTTCTGCTTTCTTATTCATCGAAAGATACATTTGGGCAATCTTGTAGTTGGCATAAATTTGATCCGGCTCCTTACTCACACTTGTTTTATAAAGCTCGAGGGCATCCTTGGGTGTTTTGTCAGGCAGATTTCCAAGAAAGGAGCGGGCAAAGGATTTGAGTAGCCAGGGCAGTTTACTCACTTCCCAATAGTAAGTGCCCAAGATTGCATAAGGTCTGCCCAGATTAGGATTCAATTCGATCGCCTTCTTGCAGTAGCCCTCTACCTTGGATCCAATCTTGATCTTCTCTTTTCCACCTTTAAAACGGGCCAGATTACCAGTAGATACCGCCATTTGCAGAAAGACTTGTCCAGAGTTTGGATCAAGTTTGGAGGCTGCATCCGCGTATTGGGTACTTTTTTCAAAGAAAGCCTGAGCCTGATCACTCTTCTTTTCGTTCACGAGATCGAGCCCATATCCATCAAGGGACTGTGAAGCCAGAAGCAGAGCATTCACTTCCTCTTTCATTCCATTGATTTCCAGTAATTTAGAGCTGTAATCTACTGCCTGCTTGTTCTCACCAGCGGCTCTTGCCTTTTGAACCTGCAAGGTGTAGACACGCAAAAGAGCGTCCCTGCTATTGTCCATTCCCATTTCATGGAGTTGCTGATAAAGCTCAGCTGCTTTAATCAAGTCCTTGTCAAAACCCGAATCACCTTTCTCATAGGAGGATGCCAGGAGACTTTTTGCTTCAAGATTACCACCCGTGGCGACACTTTCAAGAAGTGCCTGACCTTCTTTCCTGCTCTCTTTCTTCTTGAGTAGTGCTTGAGCCAATTGAAAACCGGCAGTCAGGTCACCTGAGTTTGACTTCTTTCTTAACTCAGCCAGTGGATCCACAACTTTCTCTTCAATTTCTTCAGGCTGTGGCTCAGGCTCAGGTTCTGGTGATTCTTCAACAATTGGAGTAAGAACTTGTTTACTCTGTTCTTTCAAGCTCTCAAGTTGGGCTTTGGGAAGTCGAGACTCCAGGCTTGCAAGCCATTCCAGATCCGACAGCGTCGCCGGGCTTACCAGGCTCAGATAGATATAGGCCTTAGACGGATTGGAAGTGCCCAGTTTGGCTAATTCTTCCATGCGAGCAAGGGAGCGCAGTGCCTCGTTAGAACCCAAGCGGGCTGCATGTAAATACAAATCATAAGCAGCTTCGTAACTTTGAGCAACTCCCATCCTTCCATGTTCCAGACGATAAGCGGCTTCCAAAAAGGCCTGAGGATTGGAGTTCTCCCTCGCTTTGTTCAACTTCTCATTACTCCAACTGGAAAGGTCTTCCTTGCTGGTATGAACAAGATCCAGAAAAATTAGAAAGTCTCGAGCCTGATTGGATCCAAGCTCCCGAGCCTGCTCGAGATACAATCTGGATTTAAAAAGATCAAAGGCTACGTCCTTTCCACTCAAGTGCGAAAGCCCCATAGAAAACAAGGCCCTGGGATCTTTGACTAAAAAACGAGCTTCTATATAATCTTTCACCACCAGATTCTCATCCACTTGCGGTGCCTGAAAAAGAAATCCCTGAAAATAAGGACTGGCCTCATCAAACTGATACACAGATCGGGAAAAATGATGGAGTGGGCCCCTGGAAGGTGGAGCGTGAAATTCTTCCAGGTCAAAGTGGGCTGCTTTTCTCTTCAGATTGGAAACCGAATCTTGCGACAAGTTTTGGGCAGACTTGATTTCTTCCGGACTTAACTCGCTCTCAATTTCCTCAATCAACCCATCATAACGGTCATACTCCCAATCCATGGCAATAGTGGATCGGGCTCTATACAGAAGCGCCAGGGCCAGTTGCTTATCCGCTATCACACCCATTCCATGAAAATAGAGCTTGGACAGCCGAATCATGGATAAAGGGACATTTCTTAGTGCTGCCTTCCAATAATAGTCTGTAGCAAGGGATGGATTGCTTTTCACTCCAATCCCTTCTTCGTGGTAGCGCCCCAGCTGAAAATAGCCTTTTCCAAAGCCCTGCTGCACTGCCTTTTGGGTCCATTGAAGAGCTTGCTTCAGATCCTTTTGAAAGCCGATTCCTCTTTCAAATCTGTAAGCAAGACGGAGCATGGCCTCGACACTTCCAAGTCCCGCCTGATTGAGATCCTTGCTGGCATGAAACTCCTTTTTGAATTGCAATGCTCTTTGCTTTTCCTTGTCATTGAGCTGTTTTGCCACAAGATCCCTTGTTTGAATTGCCAGATCAAACCAGGGAACGCTTGCTTCTCCAAGCCAAAAAAAGGCCTTGGACAAGTCCTTTTGTACACCTCTTCCCTGAAAGTAAAGAACTCCCATATTATACTGGGCAAATCTTGACTCCATTTCAGCTGCCTTTTTGTACCAATAAACAGCTTGAGACAAAAACTTATCCTTGTCCTTGTGCTCCAGATGGCGAGCCAGCTGAAGCATAGCCCCTGCGTCACCCGCTTGTGCTCTCTTCTTCCATTCCTTGACAGACTCCTGCGCAAAAGTTAGGCAAAGACTGGCAAAAAGGAGCCAAAGCGATAGAACTATTCTGACTTGAATTCTCAAAACTAGCCTTTTTGAACCAGCAAAGCCCGATCCAGACAGTATCTGATGTTAGCACTGACAAACTTGGGATTTCCGGGAACAACTTCTGTTGTGTATAGATCCTGTACTGAATAGCCTTCGCCAAACAACTCCTCAACTTCTTTCATAGACACTGTGAAAGGTGGACCAAAATCCTCGGGTGCATCAAACTCGAAAGTCACCAATAGTATTTTTCCAAAATCAGGAAGTAGTTCCTTGAGAAGATCTACATATTTCTTACGCATGGATTTGGGTAAAGCCACAATACTGGCCCTGTCATAAATGTGAGAAAAACCCTTGAGGTCTTTAGCTTCAAGATCAAAAACATCTCCGGCAAAGATCTTCAAACGATCGACCATGAAAGTTTGAAAATTACCCTTCCTCTTCACTCTGGGCCGGGTTTGACGTTCTTCGAAATACTGCAAAACAGCCTTCTCTACCAATTCTACTCCAAGGACTTTATGTCCTTTGCCCAAAAGCCAGTCCATATCTACTGATTTTCCGCACAAAGGAACAAAGACGCCGCTGCCGGGCTCTATTCCCCAGTCAGAATATGCCTCAAGGAGGTGTTTGTTGGGCCGGCTCTGATCAAAGCCTTGTCTGTCACCAGCCCAACAGTCATGCCAAAATTGAGCATCCATTACTTACTTCCCGGACTTCTTGAAGTAGTTTTCTGTGCCTTTGGATTCAATAGCAGCTCCAATTCGACTCAAGGCATGAACGTAGGCAGCTGTACGCATGTCTACCTCCAGTCGCTCCATGATGTCATAAACATTATTAAACTCCCGAGCCATGATTTCCTGTAGTCGGGTATGAACATCTTCGAGCTTCCAATACCAACCCGCTTTATTCTGGACCCACTCGAAATAACTCACCGTGACTCCTCCAGCATTGGCTAGAATATCCGGGATTACCAGTGTTTTCTTATCATTAAGGATCGTATTTCCATCAGAACTTATGGGACCATTGGCTACCTCGACAATCACCGGTGCTTTCACATTCTGCGCATTTTTTTGAGTAATTTGATTTTCAAGAGCAGCAGGAATCAAAACATCGACATCAAGTTCGAGCAACTCCTCGTTGGAAATTGCCTTCGCTTCCACAGTCTCACAAAAGCTACCATCACAATATACAGCTCGAACTTCTCTGGTTTCGTTCTTCATTTTGACAAGACTGGGAATATCAAAGCCTTCTTTGCGATAGATTCCTCCGCGACTGTCAGAGACGGCGACCACTTTGTATCCATCTCGAAACAATAGAGATGCCACATGCTGACCAGCATTTCCGAATCCTTGAACAGCAACCGTGACCTTCGAAGGGTCCCATCCTTTTTTGCGCTCCAGTTCCTTGATGCAATAGTAGGCTCCCCGCCCGGTCGCATCGTCTCTGCCTAAAGAACCACCAATTGGAATTGGTTTCCCGGTGATGACCGCGGGAGTCTTTTCCCGCCGGATATGGGAATACTCGTCCATCATCCACCCCATAATCATGGAATTCGTATAAACATCCGGTGCCGGTATGTCCACATCAGGACCGATGAAATCAGCAATCAGTTGAATGAAGCCCCGACTCAGCCTTTCAAGTTCAGTTGGAGAAAGCTCTTTGGGATTACAAACAACCCCACCTTTTCCACCACCATAGGGAATCCCCACAACAGCACATTTGAAAGTCATCCAGAGACTCAGGGCTTTCACTTCTGAAAGGTCTACATCCGGATGATAGCGAATCCCTCCCTTTGTGGGACCGCGAGTATCATCATGTCTTACTCGATAACCCTGAAACACGCGTTGTCGACCATCATCCATGCGTACAGGAATACTCACCTGAAGAATGGAGCGGGGATGCTTTAACTTTTCCAGGACTTCCGGATGAAGATTAGTGTGTTTTGCGGCGTTTTCCAGAACTGACAAGGCATCCTCGTAAAGATCTTTGGACATGACTACTCCCTTTGCAGACGATAATTTTAGAACTTGCTTGCTTTGACAGACACTATTTTGCCCACTTTCTTCTTCAAATACAAACACATCCTTGAAACAATCGAAACAAGCATGGATCGATTTCTTGCAAGCCATCAGCTGAGACAATATGATGACGAGTCTTACAGGAGAAATAATGTACAAGTTCAATTTGATTCTCTTCACCCTTTGCACCTGTCTGGCTTTTGCTTTTAAGCAGGGACCCACCCCGGTAGTGGTACAGAAAGCGAAAAAGCTTAAACTCAAACCAACGCGACTTCTTGAAGGGAGCAGCGTTGCTATTCAGGAATCAACGATTGCCTCTCCCGCCGAAGGTTTGGTCCTCAAGCGCAGAATCTGGTATGGAGTACCTGTTAAGAAAGGGCAGATCATACTGGAGTTGGATGATCGTCAACTACAGGCTCGTAAAAAAGTTCTTCTTTCTCGTATTGCTCAAAAGAACGCAAGACTCAAGGAATTGCAGGAAGGACCTCGTGAGGAAGAGCTGGAAGCGGCAAGAGCGCGAACTTCAAGGTTAAAAACAATTTTTAATTTTGCCACCAAAGATCGAATTCGAATCGAAAAATTGAATCTGGATGATGCCAGTACAAAAGATGCTCTTGACGATGCCCTGGAGCGTGAGGAGAGTTCTCGTTTCTCCTGGCAGGAGTCAGTCCAGCAACTTCGTATGTTGGAAAACGGAACCCGCAAGGAACATTTGGAAATTGCCAAAGCGGAGCTTGAGGAGGCTCTTGCCGCTCTCTCTGAGTTAGAGATCGCAATCGAAGATACCAAAGTCAGAGCTCCTTTTTCCGGGGTCGCAGATCAGGTACTTACTGAGGTGGGACAATTTCTTGAGCGGGGTAAAACCATAGCCACACTGGTCGATTATTCAAGCCTCGATGTCATTGCACTGGTTCCTGAAGAGTTGAATGAAGGCGTCCCCCTGATGGAAAAAGCTCTATGTGTCGTTCCAGCTCTCTCCCGGGAAAACTTTGAGGGACTTGTTGCTGCCAGAGGTCCCAAAGCTATGCTTCAAGGCAAGACCGTCCCTATCATCATTCGCATGAAAAATCCTGATCTGAAAGCTCTTCCCGGTATGACTGTCAAAGTTCACCTTCCAGTCGGACCAGAGCGAGAGGCAATTTTCATTTCAAAGGACAGTGTATTGCGAAACCCCAACACTCCACCCTCGGTCTATGTCCACGAGGACGGAAAAGCCAAGATGCGAATCGTAGAATTGGGTGTAGAGCATGAGGATTTGATTGAAGTGAAATCCGGTGTTGAAGTTGGTGATGAAGTGGTGACCAGGGGCAATGAGCGTTTGCGTCCGGAAGCTCCCATAGCCACCTCCGAGCAAAGCTGAATCAGATTCTGCCTGAATACTTTCAGAAAATTCAAAATTTATCTAATTTGTTCATTATGAACGTTGACGTATGCCGGCCCCATGAAAGCGCCTACACTATGCAACCAGCCTAATTTATTCCTGAAATCCGGGTTTGAATCAATTGGCACAGCTTTTGCCACCACAATGGCCAAGATACTGCTCATGTCTGCTACCTGAGTGTGTCTATGACTTGATTGGAGGCCCCTCATGAAATCAATGACTGTTACCACCCCGCAAGACTGTCTATCCTGTGATTTGTGCTCAGAAACCGCTCCCGGGATTTTTGGCAAGGACAGCAATGGTAAATCTTATGTCAAAACCCAACCAGAAACCCTCAAACAAAGGCATGCAGTAGAAGATGCTTCCTTGTGCTGTCCCATTGAGGGTATCCAAATCAAAACAGAATCCTAAGCTTCAATTGCAAATCGAATCGGATTAGGGTTCAATGCCTCACTTCAGGAAGGTGGTGACAACTTGTCCAATTCATCTGACGATACGTCAAATCAATCTCCGGGTGCAGGGATACTTTATGCCTGCCTGAAATATCCTGTCACAGTCGCAGTTGCGGTACTTTTTCTGCTGATTTTTTCGCTACGCAGTTTCTTCGCGATTCCGATACAGCTAACACCTGATGTTCAGAGACCAGTAATCACGGTCAACACAGTCTGGCCTGGAGCCTCACCTGCCGAAGTCGAAAGAGAAATCCTTCAGCGACAAGAAGAGTTTCTCAAGTCTCTTGAGGGGCTATTGGAGATGAATGCCAATGCAAACCCTTCTTCCGGCACAATCACCCTGGAGTTTCTACCGGGAACTGATCTGGATTTTGCGCTGCTCAGGGTGAACAACGCTCTCAATCAGGTGACCAACTATCCCGCAGAATCGGAGCGTCCAATTCTTAGCACAGGAGGAGTGCGAGACAATGCAATCGCCTGGTTTATTCTGATTCCTGAAGACGAATCGGTCATGCCTGAGATCTCGGGATTGAAGCACTTCATCGAAGATACCATCGAAGCCAGTTTTGAAAGAGTTCCTGGAGTCGCAGCGGCAAATATCTTCGGAGGTCAGGAACGAGAAGTTCATATTCTTTTCGACCCCGCCAAACTGGCGGCCAGAAATCTTACAATTTCACAAGTGCTCAGTGCGCTTCGCATGGAAGGCCGGGATCTGAGTGCCGGGCGTATCGATGAGGGCAAACGTCGCTACGTTGTACGTACCATGGGAGCCTACCTCAATATCAAAGAAATTGAGAATATGGTTCTGCGTGAAGAACTCATGAACAGGGTCTTCTTGAAGGATATAGCAAAAGTAGAAATGGGACTGGAAGAGCCCTCCGAGAGAGTTCGCTATAAAGGGATTCCCAGTGTGGCTATCAACGCTCAGCGCAGGGTTGGATCCAATGTTCTGGAAGTCATGGATGGTCTCAAGAAAGCAATGGCCAGCCTAAACTCAAATCAACTCAAAGAGCGAGGCCTCAAGCTTGTTCAAGCTTACGATTCGACACTGTATATCAAAACCTCTCTCACTCTGGTGGAGCAAAATCTCATTTTAGGATCACTTCTTGCGATTATTGTTCTTTTTCTGTTCCTGAGAAATTTTCGACCTACCATGATTATTTCCATAGCAATTCCCATTTCAGCGGTGGGTACTTTCCTGGGTATGTATGCCCTTGGTCGCAACATCAATGTGGTTTCCCTGGCCGGGATATCTTTTGCGGTGGGTATGCTTGTAGACAATTCGATTGTAGTTCTTGAGTCTATCTACACACAAATACAAAAGGGCTCCTCCCCTCGACAAGCAGCAGTGAATGGTACTTTGGAAGTGTGGGGAGCAATTTTTGCCTCAACAACAACCACAGTCGCTGTTTTTCTACCGCTCCTGTTCATGGATTCAGAGATAGCACAATTATTCAAGGATATAGCATTGGCAATTTCCTGCGCTGTGTCTCTTTCTTTGCTTGTTTCCGTCCTTGTCATCCCCACTCTGGCCGCATACACCCTGAAATCCAAAGAAAGCAATGATGAATACGCTCCCTGGACCGGAACAGTGGCCTCAAAGATTACGCCCCTGTTTCGAACCACAACCAGAATTGTCACTCTGGTTCTTGTTCTTACTGTTGGTTCCATTGGACTGTCCTGGTACATCAGTCCACCTGCGGAATACCTGCCCACAGGTTCACGTAATCTGGTTTTCAGTATCTTGATTCCGCCACCAGGATACAATCTCGATGAGTTTCGAAGAATTGGCAAAAAGCTTGAAGGTGACTTTCGTGAACTGTGGGAAGGAGAAGAAGCCCCAGTGAAGAGCTTCTTCTTTGTTGCATCAGGAACCCAGGTCTTCATGGGTTTTCGTACTCGAAGCAGTGATGATGTGGTTCCCCTGATGGGGAAACTCAGAGAAAAGCTGTCAACTGTGCCTGGAATGATTGCCATTGTCATTCGAGCAGGTTTATTCAATCAAGGTTTTTCAGGAGGGCGAACCATTGATCTACGAATCACCGGACCTGACCTGCAGGAGTTAGTGAATCGTGCTCGTCAGGTCTTTTTTGGAGTTCTTGAAAAACTGCCAGGCTCGCAGGCAAGACCACAACCCGGACTTGAACTGGGTCAACCGGAACTTCAAGTCTTTCCAAACCATCGTCGTCTCAAAGAGGTGAAGTTGTCTTCCTTGGAGCTGGGTCAAACAGTGGATGCTATTGTCGACGGAGTCAAGGTTGCCGAACAAAGGCTACCAGACGGAAAAGTCGTTGATTTGGTTCTTAAAGGCGACAAAGGCTCGAGCATGAAGACCCAGGAGCTTGAGAAAACACCCATCTTCCTGCCGGGACTTGGACCTGCTCCACTCAAAACAGTAGCAACAATAGAGCATCAAATGGGGCCAACACAGATCTTGCGCCATGAAATGGAAAGAGCCATCACCATTTCCGTCACCCCCTCCAAAGACATCCCTCTTGAGACGGCCATGAATACTTTGAAAAACGATATTCTTGCTCCGATGAAGGACCAGGGTCAATTTGAAAGACCTTACGGATTCAAACTTAGTGGTACCGCTGATAAACTCACTACGACGCGAAAGGAACTACAGTCCAATTTCCTTTACGCACTTGTAGTGACTTATCTTCTTTTGTGTGCCCTCTTTCAATCCTTCCTCTATCCCGTGATTATTTTGTTCTCCGTGCCATTGGCCAGTTTTGGTGGATTTATGGCTCTGAAACTGGTCAACCTGGGTCTGACCAAGCAACCATTGGATGTCCTGACCATGCTGGGATTTATCATTTTGATCGGTATTGTGGTGAACAATGCGATTCTTCTTCTAAGCGTTACCCTCGATCAACTCAGAAACTATAATGCATCGGTCACAGAAGCTGTCTTTGAAGCGATCAGAAGCCGGGTCAGGCCGATCTTCATGTCCACTCTCACTTCCTTGTTCGGGATGGCACCCTTGATCTTCATGACGGGCCCGGGTAGCGAGCTTTATCGAGGAATTGGCTCGGTTGTCCTTGGAGGGCTTCTTTGCTCAACGGTGTTTACACTCATATTGATTCCTGCTCTTAGCTGCCTGATACTTCCACTATCCAAAGAATTCAAATCAAAGTCACTAGTATAGAATCCAAAGCTAAGTTTCCAGTCAGTAGCTGAGCTGTCCGGGTCATACTTAATCGATAGTGTTTTGGAGCTGATGGAATTTGCCTGAACAAGTGGGAACCCTACCCTTGTAAGCAATCTCTCAGGACTTGCGAATCAATGCGTAAAAATTCATAGGAATCAAAACCACCAAACACAGAATAGCAATTCCCTGACTGGTGGAGAAACTATCAAGCCAACCAATGCCCAAAGTTCCTCTCGGATCATCCCGAAAAAACTCAAGACAAAAGCGCAGGACCGCATAAGAGCTTAGATATACCAGCGCCACAGTGCCCGATGTTCGATTGTGCAGATAAATCTGACGTAATACCAGGTACAAAACCAGAAGTGCCAGAGCACTCATTAGCTGAATCGGATAACGGAAACCATCAAGGCCAATCACTTGATGGGAGAAGGCATGAAATGGACTCTCGGGAGGACAAATCATTCCGTAGCAGCAGCCATAAAGAAAACAGCCAAAGCGACCAAAAACGTGGGCCAGACAAGCATTCACCAGACCCAAATCAATAAATTCGAGGCATCGGGAACGATACCAGCCATAGAATGCTCCACAGGAAAAGCCGAGCAGCAAGCCGTAGTAATAAGTCATGCCACCCTCGTGCAGGTAAAATACTTCCACCGGATTCTGACTGTAATACTCACTCATTGAGAATACATGTCCCAGTCTGGCCCCAACCAATCCTGTAACAACCAGGATAAGCAGATACTCCACCCAATGCCTATGCGTGATCCCTCGCAGTTTTGCCAGAGGCCATCCGGTAAGATAGACGACTACAACTCCCAGCATCCAGGTAAATCCGGAACTCAAAATTGGAATACCACCAATTGTGAAAAGAACCTCAATCACTCTTTAATTCTCCAGAATTTCCATTTTCCCATCTGCCCAGCGACTGAGAGACGCACCTTTTGTTTTCAAGGTAATTTCCTTGTCTAACGATAACAGACTCTCCAAATCAGGCAACTCTTCGGATTTTGAGTCAATCTTGGCAAGTATGATTCTTGGTTGTAGATCAAGATATTTCAAATAGCGAAAACCGCAGGATTGAATCAATTCCTTCTTAAGCTGCTTCCATTGCATAAGATAATCTGCCTGGATCTGAAGACTCATGGACAGGATTCCCGCCTTGACCAGAAATCTTGCAGGACGAAAGCCAAGATTTGAAGGCCAGTTTGAATTTGCTGTCAAACTGATCAAATTCTCTTGAAGTTCCTGAGCTGATATATCGAGTGGAAGGTGAACAGTCCATTGATTGACATCCGGGAACTGGGGGTAAATCAAGTCATTGAACACCACCACAGAATAAACTTCATTCAAGGTCGTTAGATTTGGTTCCTCACCAAGAGCTTGTAAAGTTGTCCCAAGTTGCTCCCTGCTCTCATCCTCAAGAGTGCCAATCAGTCGGTAGACCTCGCTCATAAATCTCCCATCAAAATTTCCAGTTTCTCTCTTAATACTTGAAAACTCAAATGGCGTCTACCAATCTCAAAATTCCTGGCTGTCATGTCTTCTCTCAAACTTTTGTCATTCAACACCTTTTGGATTTCCACTAAAGACTTTTCATCCAGAATACTGTCCTCGATCTGTACTGTTTGAAAACCAAGACTTCCAATCTCGGGCCAGTAGACCGGCTTGTAGTTGTTCACAAAGATTGGAAGTCGCGCCAACACCGCTTCAACAAAAGCATTACCGAATCCTTCGTAGGTCGAAAAATAAGTCATGGCATCCGCATGAGCATAGGCATCTTCCAGCGAGTATATTTTTGAACCTTCTTCAAGCATACGAAAATTGTCAAAAGACTCGCCAGCGAAGTGAACTTGATCTTCCAAACCCAATTTCCTGGTATAGCCAATCAAAAAGTCTGTGTAGGCACCCCCTTCATCATCAGTTCTTCTGCCTGTTAGTACCAAATGAACATTAGATCTTTCGAGTTTCGAGATCAATTCGATTGCTGTTTCGATGCCTTTTCGCTTCACAATGCGAGTGATCTGGAAAAGAGCGATATCCTTGCTAGAATCAATTCCCAGCGTCTCAAGCAATTCACTGTTGTAATCATCTACGGGAGCAAACTCCTGATCGAAATCCATCACATTGGGAACAACGATGGAGTCGATCCCCCGTTTTTTCAATTCTTCTTGAGAATAGTGATTAATCACCGCATGCGACAGGTTTTCAAGATTGGGAGGAAAACAGCGTTGCAACTCCTCTTGAACCTTGGAATAAGGAGTCTTGTAACGATCCCCTCTTTCCCAGTAAAAATCATGATCATGGGCAATGCCTGGCAGACCCGTCTTTGCTATGACGTTGCAAGATGCAATACCCAAACTGAGATGAAAGGGTAGAGTCGTCGCATTCTCGGTCAGGATACATTCAATCTGCTTTTCCTTGAGCCAGCCAAGTAACGCATCTTCAATTGATTCTACATTTTCCTGAAGTGTGGTTTCGATCTCCCGGTCTTCTTTTTGAGGGTTAAGAAATACATTCTCTTGCTCCCAAAGGCAATTTTCACTTCCAAAGGCTGCTTTCTCAAACAGAGTGATTGTGCAGTCAAGTGAAAGTTCTTTCTCCAACTCCCCACAAAACACATGAATCTTGTGCCCCATTTGAAGAAGTACTGAAATCCACTTTTCAGTTTCCAGAGCGACTCCATCAACACCACCAATTCTGCCAATAATTATTCCAAAATTCACTGCTCTCTCCTGTAGGGTTCAATGGTATCATGAAGCTTAAGTTGTTGTTCATGGGAAGTATCGATGGGTCGTTTGCTGGAGCAAAGTCGAAATCAAGAGTTTATCAGGCTCATTCCTCAAAACGGGGGCGAGCATTTTGGAATGGATATCCTCTGGCTAGAAGTGATTGATCAGTACTTCTCTCAAGAGTTTGAAGAAACCATCCGCCGTATCCTTCTTGATATGAAACCAGTGACTCACCTCGATTGTTCCGCCTTGCGTCAAATTGTCTGCTACAGCGATCGCTTGCAAAAACAGGGAATCTGACTTGAATTGACCAATGTCAATGAACACATCAACCGAATTCTCAAGATTACCAGGCTAATCGACAAGGTTCATATCGTTTGATCCCCGCCTTGAGCCTCTATTCGCGGGGAGGGTAGCCATTTCCTGCAGTTCTCTGAGACGACATGCCTTAACAGTCACCCTGAAACACTTTCCATACAATGATACGCTCAGTTAGGTGCAGTCTAAGCCCACAGTCGATATCATCATAGGTTCCCTTGAAATACCTTTTACCAACTATCAGGACTTCCTGCCTTCTTTACTTTGAATAGCAAAAGTAAACTTCTCATCCTCCCACAGGATTGCCTTTGCATGTATAGAGTGTGACCATTTAGGTCCGACTAGACTCTATTTTTTTCGGGGCGCCTGTACCGGTCATCAAAATCTTGACTTAATGTTTCTAACTTCATTTCAAAGTGCGACCACAGCCCTCAAGCTAGCTCATGAAATCAGACAGATTACATCAGGCAATCCTAATCCGGAGCAGGAACAGTATAAATATAGCTGTCTGTCAGGTGAGAGCCGTTCCAACCCCCAAAGATTATAATGTCATTACCAACCGCTGCAGCCGCATGATCTCTACGGGGAGTAGCTCCACTCTCCCCTTCAACCCAGCTATCTGAACGAAAATCATAAATAAACAATCGATCTGTAAACTGTCCATTGTCCAGAGATCCACCATGGACAATCATTCTGTTCCCTACTACAACCGCAATGTGAGCACGTAAAGCAACTCCAAGCGCAGTTTTAGATTCCCACACATTATTGACCGGATCATAGGCATCCAGTGTATCCAAAGCCTGGGGACTCTCCTGAGAACCCGTCTCTCCCCCAAAGACATACATTTTTGAATTGTACATTACAGCCGAATGGTAGCGTCTGGCTGTGGTGGCTGCGGCACCCGTTATCCATTCCTTCAAGGTAAAGTCATAGATATCCATGGTATTCAGAAAACCACTGGTACCTTCACCACCAAAATTGATGAACTTGTCTTCATACAAGACTCCCGTATGACCTGCTCTTGGCGTACCACCTGATTTGGGAGCGCCAGTGTTCTGATCCCTCCAGATGTCAAAGACCAGATCATAGACCCCAAAGGCATTCAGGTATTGATTCTGGTACAAACCACCCCAGTGAAGGATATTATTTCCTACCAAAACCGAGCTGTGATACAAGCGGGGGAGAACCCCAATCTCGGTATTTGGTGTACCTACGGACCAGGGGTTAATCGCTGCGAGTCCAGAAGCTGTATCAAACACATGCTGGGTATTCAAAGGGTCTCGACTGACGCCCTCTCCCGACCAAATGATTAGTTGGGTTGTTGAACCCAAATCTCGGGCAACAAATCTGGCTTTGGTATGAGGTGGTACAGAACTGAAGAAGATAGAACGCCAATTTCCCTGGTTGTTCAACACCAATGGCAAACTTTCGCTGGCTTCGCCCAATAACTCACCATCTGATGGAGTAATTCGAAGTTTCAGAGTCGATGTTGTCACGGGAAGCGAACTGTAACTATTCCAGATGATTCGAAAACTCACATTGGATTGCAGACCAACTGCTTCCCTGTCTAAATGTAAGGGGTCAATGAATACCCATGTCTTCCCGTTATCAGCTGAGTATTCAAAAGCCAGTTGCATCAAGTCACCATCAATATCTACAGCCTTAATATTCATCCCGATCTGATCTTTATAACCCCCAGGTGGTTGAGTGTCCAGAGTAACATCAACGATTGAAGGAGTAGAATTGCTGCTCGAGGAGACTGCGAACAGATCCATCGTATTAAATACGCTGTCGCTGCTGGCCCTGCCTCCCCATATTGCCAGTGAACCGTCTTTCAGTATAGCTGAACCATCCCGCCGGGCGCGGCCTCCTGAAGTACCGCTTTTCCAGCTATCCTGAGCGATATCATAAACATCAACCGAGTTAAGCGAACCCAGCTCATTGAGCCCTCCCCAGTTGTAGAGCTTGTTATCATAAGCCACCTGATGAAAGCTCTCTCTGGCTCGTCCACCTGAACTTAAGGTGCTCCAGACATCATTTCTGATGTCATAGACATCCAACTGCTTCATCCGAATTCCCAGATTGTTTACCCCTCCCCAAACATACATTTTTCCATCGACAGCACTTGCCTTGTGACGGGCTCTAGGAGTCAAAGAGTTGTTTCCTACAGTCCATTGAGCCGTCTTGAAGTCAAAAATATCCAGGGTATTGAGAGGATTGCCCGATTGATCAAAACCCCCGAAATAATAAGCCTTACCATCTACTAAAACTGCACTGTGATGACTTCTGGATGTTCCTCCGGAAAGACCGGTAGACCAAAGATTTTGATCCGATGGCAAATCAAGAATATCCATGACCCCATCCAGACCACTTGAATTTCTCCCGAGCAATTGGAAGAGTTTTGCATTGGCAAGAAAAAGAGTGGAATTCTCTCTCGGGTTTCCTTCAAGAAAACCCGTAATCCAACTATTTGAAGCTATATCATAAACATCCAGGTCATTGCTTGCCCCGCTGGCACTTCTTCCTCCCCAGAAATAGAGTCGCCCCTCAAACAAGCTTCCCCTGGCCCTGAAACGAGCTAAACCACCCTGAGGCCCCTGAGACCACATCCTGCTCTTCAGGTTATAAATATCCATGGAATTGATGAGATTGGAGCTGCTGTCCTGACCACCCCAGACGATGAATTCCTCATCGGAGATTGCACTGCCGGCTCCCACTCTGGATGTACCACCACTTACCCCATTACTCCAAAAGCTCAAATCGATCGAGTCCATGGTATTGAGGTCTTGCTGAACCCGATTTCGCCCTCCCCAGACATACATGGTAGAATTGTGAATCACTGCTGTGTGATCCGCCCGGATAGCATCTGCTTCGCTATCCCCCGGATAGGCAAATCGGGCCTCCGGTCCCTTCAACCAGCGATTTCGCCGAATATCATAGATGTCCATAGAATCAAACTTGCCCAGACCCTCCAGAGTGCTACCTCCGTAGAAAAAAATCTTGTCATCGTATACTACAGCGCTGTGCCCGGTACGAGCTTTCCCACCACTGGGTCCCGCAGTCCAGGTATTGGAATTGATGTCATAAATGGAAAGGGAGCTAATGATGTTGGTAGGATTTGTTTGTCCTCCCCACACATAGATCTTACCTTCATGATAAGCCGCCGCAGCCTTATACCTGGGCACGATTTCGGGAGCCAGATTCTGAGTAGATTTGGAAACTGTGTTGTATACCTGGACTGCTCTTGTGGTGAGCCCGGAACTGGTTATACCCCCAACAAAATATATATTCTGGGCATTGCAAATACCGGTGTGATAAGCCCTTGGGATGCCGACGGACTGACTGGTTGCAAACCTCTGCGAAGCCTGAGGTTCGTTGATCTTGTAAATTTCAATAACGGAAATTGGATTGGGTTCCCCGACGATCAATCCTCCCCAGTAGTAAATTCCTGTAACCAGTGTATTCGGTCCCGTAGAAATCAAACATCCACTGGCACCACTTCGCGGATTCCCTCCCACAATATCTTGTATCCAGCGCTCTTCTGAAAAGTCATAAACATCCACCCGGTTTTTATTAGCTCCTGCTGCAATCCCCCCCCAGACAAACATTCGATTGCCGTCGAGTACAGCCAGATGTTCGGCTCTTGCTTCACCACCGGAAATTGATCTCTGCCAGGGGTTCAAATTCAATATCTCCAGCTTGTTTAAAGCTTGAGAACTCGAGTTCATCCCTCCCCAGCTCAAGGCTTTTCCGGTCTCTTCTTCCAGTAAATGAAGATTAAAGTCCCGCTTGGCTGTTCCACCGGGTATGAACTCGTTCCAGCTACCATCTCGAGTATCATAATATTGAACTGTGTTAGTGAGATTGGAACTTGAATCAATACCAGCTAGCTGATAGATACGTTCTTGATACACAACTGCCTCATGGAAAGCTTTTCCAGTGGCATTCGTCTGTGTCCCTGCACTCCAGGTTCCTGAGCTGATATTGTAGATACTCAAGGAACTTGTCACGACTCCATTGCTGTCCACTCCCCCAAAAAGAAAAGCCCGGTCACCCAAAACAGCTGAGGAGGCGCCTTCTCGCAGCGTGAAAGGAAAAGGCGCTGTATGGAGACGAACTCCATCAACTGAGTTTACACCTGACTTGGGAAGAAACAAATCAAGAGTGTTGAGATTGAGATCGGCCTGATCTGATCCTCCCCAAAACAAGACTTTATCCTGAATAAATTCACTGGTGTGAAAAGCCCTGGATCTACCGCCTGATGGTCCTCGCTCCCATTGGTCAGTGCCCGGGTCATAGATATCGATTGTGTTGAGTCTTTCAAATCTAAGATCTCCGTTTTCTTCAAAACCAGTGCTCCCGCCCCAGAAGTAAATCTTACCCTGTATAGCATGACCCGTATGATAGGCACGAGCAGTTCCTCCTGCCGTCTTGTCGGTCCAATTGTCAGTTTGTGGGTCGTAAACCTGAAGGGAGTTCAACAGCCCCTGGCGACCAATTCCTCCGGAAACATACAATTTATCCTGATAAACGACGCAGGCCATTCCCCCTCGATTGACCGACATGGATGCTCCTGCAGACCATTGATTGTTCTCGATATCGTAGATATTTAGAGAGCTTAAGTAGTTGCCGTTGTTCTTTCCTCCAACAAAGTATAGACGCTTGGCTATTTTCCCACCGCAATGCAGAGTTCTCGCAGTCCCACCCGGCGCAAAATGCTCATTCTGTCCATTGAGAAAGTTATACCGAGATAGCGCAGCCGTGGTACCGCCACTGGCATCCAGACCAGCCCAATAGTACAGGTAATGCTCATCGACCAGCCCAACGGCGTCATTTCGCGATCTTGTTAGAAATGGTGACCCAAACCACTGTCCCAGGGAGACATCATAGTAGTCAACATCCTTGAGGGTGTTCTGTCCATTGTCCGAGCCACCAAATACATAAAACTTACCATCATAGGATCCGCTGAAAGCTCCGGTTCTTGACCGGCTTCCTGCAGTTCCTTCCAACCATTGAATTCCATTCCCCGGAATCTGAAACACATCCATACTGTTCAGCTTGCTGCCCGAGTTTTCGCCACCCCAGTGATAAATCTTGGAGCCATACTCCAGACTGGCGTGAAAGGCTCTGCTCGTGCCGCCGGAAACAGCTTCGCTCCAGAGGTCTTTTTCGAAGTCGTACAAGTCCACCGAATTCAGGTCAGTCGAGCCATTGTTTCCACCCCAAACCACCATTCGACTGCCGGCAAAAACAGCATCATGTCCAAAGCGCTTTCTACCTCCTGCTTTTCCAGAGGACCAGGTAGAGCCTCCCGGCAATTCCGGAGAATAAATTTCAAACGGTGAAAAACTGTTGTTAGTATCCAGACCTCCATGAATAAAAAATCGGCTTTGATCAGCAACCATCGTAAAATCTGAGCGAGCAGTGCCTGCTGTAGAAATTGAACTCCAGCTATCTGTCATAAAATCATAAACATCAAAGCTGTTGAGCTTGCTTCCCGATTGATTAACTCCTCCCCAAACAATCATTTGCGAATTAAACAGCACTACATGATGTTTACGTCGAGCTGTTCCTCCCGAACTGCCTTTGAACCATACATTGGATTCAATATCATAGATGTCCAGCTGATTGGTCACAGCGCTCATTGCCGCATTGGAGCCACCCCAGATGTAAAGACGACCTTCATAGGCCAGACAACTGTGAGAAATGTGCTCTCCCCCACCGCCTGTCCTTTGAAACCACTGATTGGAAAAAGGATCATAGACATCCAGATCGCGCACATAGCCAGATCCGTTGCGACCCCCGGTCAGATAGATCTTTCCCTGGTAGAGACAGCTGGCATGATCCAAACGATCCTGGGGAGCTATCTGCCCTGTAGACCAGCTTGCGCTGGCAATACTGTAAAGATCCACGGTGTTTGTGGCATTCGAGCTTGCATCCTGTCCACCTGCTGCAACCAGAACACCATCCACTTGATCCATACTAAAGTTCTTTCTTGCTCGACCACCAGATCCAAGATTGGACCACTGTCTGGTATGAATATCGTACAGCTCCATATTTGTATTCAGGACCGTATCTTCCCCTCCCCAAACATAGAGTTTGGAATGATGCAAAGCCATTTGATGGGATTTACGGTTAAACAGCGGTGAGCTTCCAGCCTGAATTCCGGCTACTTGTGATTGAGTATCCCCACTGGTTTGGCGATCCTGCGCCTGTACTTGTGGGTCAACCAAAACTACTTCAGTACGCTCTCTTCGAAGATCTTTCCCACCAAACAAATAGAGCTGATTGCTGATTACTCTGGAAGCACCGGAGGAGAGCAAAAGTTGATGGTCTTCACGAGTACTCCAACTGTTGTTTCCTATGGAATAAATCTCCAGGTTTTCCTGTAATTCACCCTGGGTATCCTTAACTCCTCCAACTGCCAGAACTGAGTCTCCAAGCTGCTCGAAATTATGATTCGCTCGCGGGCTTGGTGAGGAAGCCAAAGCAGTGAAGGTCTTGCTTGCAAAGTTGAATCGAAGCAAATCATTGAGGGTACTTGAGTTGTTCATTCCTCCGTGCAGATACACATCAGATCCATTATAGCTGGAAGCAAGAGCTTTCCTGGGAGTCAATGCCGACACACAGGGTGATGAACCTTGAATTGTCTGGGGACAGGACTGAAGTTGTGAGCCCACGAAGTCCCAATATAAAACTTTTGTACTGAGACCTGCCGGCCCTTCTCCTCCAAAGAAAAAGATCGAATTACCATGCAATACGGAGACGTGCTGGGCCAGTGAAATCGTAAAACCTGCTGGTGTAGAGTTGAGTACTGCAAAGTCACTAAGGCGTATGGAGTCCACGGCGCTGACAAAGTTCCCACCCTGATCTCTACCTCCCAGAAGATACAGAACTGAACTCTGGATATGACTCGAGTATCCACTTCGCTTCAGTATACTGGTACTTAAGGGATGGCTTGAAAAGGACTTACCTAGCCCATTATAGGAGTACAGGAAGCTTGTTGTATAACTGGAACCTTGTGAAGGAATAAGATAAGCGAGATCTCCTTCAGCGTTTAACTTTCCCGATTGAAGAGTTTGTGGAGCCCTTTCAAGTTCAGCCTGGGCTCTATTTTGATTTCTGTAGGGAGCTCTTAAAACATCAAAGTTAGAGACAAGCCCCTCGGAGTTCGACCCTCCGAAGAGATAAAAGGACTCGTCTTGTGCCACACTGGAGTGAAATCTTCTCGCAGTTCCACCACTTCCACCATCTAACCAGTTGTTTGTTTTCAAATGGAAGACATCTACAGTATTCAAATCAACATTATTCCAGCCACCCCAAAAATAGATTTTGTCTCCAAAGACCTCTGCGGTGTGCTCGAGGCGGGCGCGACCACCTACGCCCAAAGAGCTCCATTGATTGGAACTGAGATCATAAACATCCATTGAATTGAGAACATCAGTTCCATTCAGCCCTCCCCAGAAGTAAATCCTGCCCTGGAAGAGACTTGCCGAATGATCACCTCTGGCTGTTCCTCCCGAAAGAGCTGTCTGCCATTGATTGCTTTCAATATCGTAGACGTCCAGGGTATTCATTTCACCCTGAAACCCAAAACCACCCCAAACATAAATTTTTCCATTGTAGAGAGTAGCGGAATGTCCTCTTCTGGCAGTGGGAGAAAAAGCAGCTTCACTCCAGCTTTGCTCGTTAATATCAAAAACATCAAGAGTTGCTAGTCGGGAGAAAGCTCCCTCCCCACCAAAAAAGTAAATCTTTCCTGAAAAAACTGAAGCTGTGTGATGTTTTCGAGCTGTACCGCCAGATTTTCCCCGACTCCAGACTCCTGATCTCAAATCATAAATATCCATGGTATTAAGAAGCTCTCCACTTGTGCTTTCACCTCCCCAGACGTACATCTTCCCATCAAACAACACCGCCGTATGTCCACTCCTGATGTTTTGCTGAGCGAGTGCTGAGACAAAATGATCATTGGCTAAAGAAAACGGTGTGGACTGAATCGCATATCCACCGGCAAAACCATCATTGGGAACAACTCGAATGACAATGTTCTGCCATTCTTCACTAATATCTTCCAGAGACTTCCACAAAAACTTCTGATTCATCCCGGGTCTTCGAGAAACCAGATTCACAGTTGTACTGGAGCTTTGAAAGCTCTGGGCTCCATCCATACTGAATTGAAAATCAAAATCCAGAACATCGCCATCCTGATCGAAGGAGTCGTACTGAATCTCAATGTCATTATTGCGCCCGGTTATGCTAACAATCTGGGTGAAGGGAATAGAATTTCCATTGCGAAGTATAAAAGCAGCAGAAGTGGTCTTGATCACCCCTCCCCGTCCACCATCATCCAGGACCAGTCGGATATAGGCTGAAGGGATTGTCGACGATACTTCAGGACTCATTCCCTGACATTCACTGGCAGAGTCGGGGCATCCAAAACTGTACCAGGTCAGTCTTGAGGAGTTGGCTGCTGATACAATATCCGATGCTCCAACAAGGTTTTGAGCCGTTGTGAAACTCGCTCCACCATCCACGCTGTACTCGAGACCTACGCTAATCTCATCCCCCACATTGGAGTCTTGAGCATCAAACTCGATGCTGACCTTGTGCCGATCCCCTGCAACATCGAGGCGGGAAACCTGAGGCGCCTGGTTGTCTTGCCTGTTTTGCAAAAATATCAAGCTCGATAGCTCAGAAGTACTCACACCGGCTTTCCCATCCGATGCACTCAATCGAAGGAATATCTTCTTGTCTAAATCATCAAAAGAAAGTAGTGAGTTCCAGTTAATCTGATGAACCCCGTTACCAAGGGAAGTCATTTGCGGGGAAAACTCTCTTGATTGCAAGGGAGTGTAGACATCATCGAATTCTTCCAATGCGTCTACGGAGATGCTGACTGGGTCATTGTCTGCATCATTGAGAGCGAATTCAAGCTGAAGTGTTTCATAACCGCCCGTTATATTAAGATTCGAGATTTGCGGGACCTGATTCCCAAAGCTTGAGACGCTGGAATTTTCGGGTGTAAAAACCAGGAGAGTTGAACTTAAGGCAGGTGGTGAAGTGAAGCCGGCCCAAGCGTAAATTTTATTGTTGAAAGCACTCGCTCCCCCAGCGAAGTACAGTTTATTAATTTGTGGACCTTGTCTAAACTCTTTGGTTCTCCAGTCAAAGATATCAATAAAGCTTGGAAGATCAGAGCTGGAAACGGTGAGCAGACCGGACTCGCTTGTCACAACTTGCGCCCCACCCAGTGAATAAATCTTCTCATCAATAAGAATAGAGTCATGAAAAGCTCTGGCCTGACCGCCAAATGGCCCCTCTTTCCACTGCTTTGTATTGTAATCAAACAGGAAACTGCGGTTGCTTACACCTGAACTTGTTAAGCCAGGAATACCACCCCAGGTCCAGAGAGTATCTTCTACAACAACAGCACTGTGTCCAAAGCGCGCTTCTCCACCTGAAGGAAAGGCAATCCAGCTATTCGTGCTCGTATCAAAACACTCCATGGAGTTCACCGATACAAGTCCCGCAATTCCCCCATAGGCGCAAACTTTGTTTCCATGCACTACCAAAGTGTGATTGCTTCGCGATGTTAAACTTGCCGGACCAAAGGACCAGGTATCGCTAGCGACATCATAAATATCAAGCCAGTTCACATCTTTTGTGCAAAGTTGATCCGTGCAACTGGTCAGATCAACTCCCCCATGAATATAGATTTTTGAGTTGTGCAGGACTCCCTTTGCACCTTCCCTTGGCCTTGGTGAACTTGCCAGAACAGTGCTGCCTTGAGGATTGACTGGATCGTATCGAAACAAGGTCGAAGAAGGAGTCAGAACATTGTCTATATCAGTTCTCCCACCCCAAAAGTAGAGATACTGGGAATCACTGACCACAACGGGATACGCTTTTGCTGTATGAACTCCCCCTTCATCCTGGCTGCTCCCGCCATTTCCCAAAAAGATTGGAGAAGAACTGGCAAGATAGGAATACTCCTTCCCGTCAAAAGCCCGCGCTTTCAATTGAACGCCATTTGTAGTGAAGGGTATGGTGAGCTGACTGTACCAGGTCAAACGTAAGGTGTCAGGAGTCGATCTTTGGAGGATTTTGCCGAAAAGATGGGAGCGAGGAATCTGCTTTAAGACTCCATCTGGCAAACTGTAAAAAAGCTCGAGATCAATCTTGTCGTTTTCCTGATCACTCACAAACAATTCAAGCTCCACAGGGCCGGTTGAACCATTTGTAGAAACGAAACTCAAAACCGGGCGGGCATTCCCGTTGAACAGCTCAAAAGGTCTGGAAACCAATCCGGAAACTCCGTTCAAACGATTGTCATTAGCTACCAACTTGACCCGTGCAGCAGGATAATCCTGCATGTGATTCACATTGCTGTTTGCCTTGATTCGAAGCACACCATTCTCACCAGGCTCAAAAAAAACTGGGCTCAGATTCACAAAACCCTGCTCGGCTGCGGGTGAAAAATAGAGCTCGTAATCGATACTGGAGAATTCATTGTCAGAGTCCTGCACAAGGACAGTCCAGTCCAGACGTCCATCGCTCACCCTGACAGTGCTTGTGGTAGAAAGTACCGGAGCCTGATTTTCCAGGTTATCAATTGAGAATACCTCGCTAATCCCAAAGATTTCAGGCAAGCCCTTTTGATCATTAATTCTCAAACGCAAGCGAACCCCATTGGTTCGATCCTGATAATCCAGCAGTGAATTCCAAATCAAAGTTCCAATTTGATTGGAGCTTGAGCTTGCAATTCCAGAGAAATCTGCGCTCACACCATTCTTGTTTGTATTGCGCCGATGAATCGGAAGCACTGAACGCCCCAGACCCAATTCACCGCTAGCTACAATGTACAACTTGCTCAAAGCTGGATCTGACACAATGATTCGCCCGCGTGCATCCATACTTAGCTGCGCTGTGGAGCTGATATCGGAAAAGGGAACTGACCAATGTTCTTGTCCATTCAGATCAAGGGCGTGCAGACCAGAAGACTCACTGAGGAGATAGATGCGCGAACTTGCTCCCATAAGCGAGTCCAGCCAGGGACCCTCGAAATCCAGGGCATAACTGGTATGAATCCCGTCTTCCATACTTAGCTTTACCAGAGCATCAGATGCTGGAATGATCACGTTTAGTTCACCATCCATAACCATGGGACCAGTTTCCAGTCCCTCATCCAGTCTGAGAACTCGAAGTGGACTTCCCGAGATGCTGTGAAAGTGAAAACTTGAATCGGAGAGGTCTTGCACCAAGAGCCTTTGAGAGTCTGGAAAAGCCAGTTCATCAATGAACTTGGCGCTCAAAGCAACACTCACGGGAGCTGACTCGAGATTGTTATAAATCCACAGATGAGGATCAATGTCAGTTTGATAAACATAGAGACGGTTTTGAGTATCACAGCTCATTCGAACTTCGCCAATCTCGTGAAGAGCCAGGTTATCCAAAAGATTGAGACTGGAGTCAAGTTCCAGCAATCGTTCACTGCCGGCACAGAAAACTCTGCTTGCACTACATTGTATACAGCTCATCACAGAGGCAGGAAGGTTGACTCTCTCAAGCAGATTCAAATTGGCTTCGAGGTGCAATATTCTGGTTCCATTCTCAATGAGAAGATAGCTACCATCCTGTAGCAACAAGGGAGAGTCGTTGTTCTTTTCGACTGTACTGCTCAAGGGTAGACTCCAGCGAAGAGAGAGATCGCTGCTTCTCACTTCCATCTGGTTTTCACTCAGAAAATAAGTCTGGCCCTGCCCACCAATCCTGAGCGCCGTCAGTGGTTTTTGAGCCATCATGTCCAAGGTTTGAACCTGAGTAGAACTTGTGGTCACGAGTGAGGAATTGGGTGCCTGGTAATTGATCAGGGTTCCAGATACATTCGTAGTGGGCGTCCAGCTAATTCCTGAGTTCAGCGAATATTCGAGATCCAGATTCAAAGGATCCTTATCCACATCCTGAATGAGAAAGGAGAGAGCAATCTGTGCGCTTGTTCCTTGTACCTTCAGTTCTTTCACCCGGGGTCGACCGTTAAAGATAGACAAGCGACTGGTGATTGAGGAACTGCCCTGCGAATAAGAATCAACAGCGGTGATTCGTACAAGTACAGAAGTATTGTCTATACTTAGATCTTCACTGGAGCGCCAAATTAATTGAGCCCGGGTGGTTGGAACCTGAGCCGATTCGCCTCCAGTCAGTGAGTCAGAAAACTGATATCGAGCTCCATTGTCCAGTGAATACTCAAAGAGAATCTGATGAAGTACGTCTGCATCAGAATCACTCAGTTCAAATTGAAGGGCAATATCAGCGCTGGAGCCGACAACATTTAAATTTTGTAGATTGGGAGTTGAAGGACTTGAGGAAGGTATCGATTCATTCCCGAGAATAGCTTCCACAGACCTTTGCTTCACGGAGTTTCGTGCCAATCCACCTACGCGATAAAATCGATTGCGAAAAACCGCGCAACTGTGGTTCCTGTAACCCTGGTTGAGCTCCTGGACTCGTTGAGTAGAACCCTTTGTTAAATTCAGGCGATCAAGTGTTGAGATGACCTCTGCAAAAGGCGATTCACCCCCCAGTAGATAAACGCTGTTATCCACAACACTTGCACAAAAACCCACCCTGCCCCCCAGATTCCAGTCCTGGGCAACGATTGTTTGAGTCTCTGGATGATAAACAAATGCATTGGAGCTAAGTGTACCCAACCCTCCCAAAAAATAGACTTGATTGTTTACAAGGACGGCTTGAGCCGAGATTCTAGAATCAGGTGCGCTGGCAATCTCTTCCCATTGACCACTTGCAAAATCATAAGCGATCAGTGAAGTTAAAAAAATCGAGCCTGTTCCACCCAGACCTCCAAAAATATACAGCCTGGAGTCGTATACAATTGCACTGTGAAAGGCACGGGGAGTGGGTAAAGTAGCTATAACAGAAGCTTGTAAACTAACGGGATCAATCTCAACCAACTCAGACTTGAGATTCTGACTGGAATCCCTTCCTCCACTAAGATAGATCTTTTCCCCATAAGAATTGAGTTGGTGACCTTCAAGGGCAAAGAGACTGTTTGTAGTGCTTCGAAAACGCCCGTCACCGAGATTCAGAACGTCAAGCTTGTTGATCAATCCTGAATTTGACTCTCCCCCGAGAATGAAAAGCTCGGTACTCACAATCAGACTTGCATGTGAGGAACGTTCCAGGGGCATATCTTGCAGTCTAACTATGCTGTTTTTATGCTCAGCCTTGACGATGTAGGATCGGCCGCTTTGTAAAGTGTCAAACTCGGGATAAAACGGGTAGTTCGTGTTTCCGGAAGCCCGGGCAACTTCGAATCGATTACTTTGCTCATTCCAGGACCAGAGTAACGCGACTTCAGGATGATTCTCGAAGAATTCTGCGCTACTTTGTCCCTTGCCACTTACCCAGTGAAATCCGGGACTGTAGTACTGAGGAGCCTGAGCAGATACCGATGAATTTTGCGTTGTTGCATTCTGAGTATAGATCCAGGCACCATCGAAATTGACGATTCTGGTCAACTCCTCTACGCTGGCCTGACTCGAACTTAGTATCTCACTGCGCTTTTGAGAATTTCTAGTACTGAATTTCCATCGACTGCGATCATAAACCCAAAGGACTTCCACCTCAGGGTTTTGGTCAAAGTACTCGGAACTGGTTTGATTCATTCCAGCCAGAGATACAAGTTTCCAGTGGGCAGCCTCTAGGCATGGGACTGTAGAGAGAACAAGGAACACAAAGAGGCTGCAAAGACTATATTTTGTCATAAGAATTGAGGGACAGCATACCAGAACTACTATGCAGGAGTCAGTCTTGTATCCAAATTCCCGAAGTAATTCCACAGAAAAGTTGCTAAGATACCCTAAGATTGTTTAGTAGGGATATTCTAGGCAAAGTTTGAGCTACCTAATTCTTTTCGTCCTTGTTTTCATTTTTTCCCTGGGATCAGCCTGGTACCTGTTTCTCAGGAAAAAGCCCTCTCTTTCCAAGAAAGAAATCGAAGAACTGGTCACACAAATAGAACAGGATCACTATATGGTGAAGCACACCTGTGGAAAAATGACCCCTGTACGCAAGCGATTTGTGGTTTCTCAAAGCTTTGAATGCATCCATTGCAATAAGGTGGTGATTCCTAAAGAAGTGAGGTGTCCCCGGTGCAATTGTCTGGTGAAACTCAAGAATCACACTCCCCTGTTTCACAATCCTTTGACTTGCAAGGCCTGTAAAAAAAGATTCGAGCTTCCGGGTAGCATGCGACTCAATGAGAGTCGTGAGCAGAGCTAAGGAGAACTAGTTCGTAAGGACTGCCTTCAGGATAGAAGCACGATTCAAAAAAGGATTCACTTGATCCCAAACCGTATTAGCCTCTGAATTTTCAATCTCTTTGAGAAGAGAAGACTTGAGCTCAGCTTCTTCTGTTCCCTGGAGTTGGCCTAGAACTTTTACCAGTTCCCGCTTCATGGAGCGATCGAGTTTCGCAACAATGGTTCCCTTCCACTGGCTGGCTTCCATGTCCAGAAAACCGTGAACAACGTCTCTGGAAACTCCTGCCTGTTCAAGACTCAGGAAGAAATCAGCTTCTGTATCCAGGTCGATGGCTTCCACGTAAGCCCTGGTACTGTCTGTCTGGGCTGCAAGTTCCCCTTCTACTCTTGTCAGAAGTAGATCCTTAAACCCCTTCTCTTTTTGAATGAAAGCCTGAAACTTTTTGAGAAGACTTGATCCACTGTCTACTGCCTTTAGTGCTATATAAGCCTTTTGATCATAGTCCCAGGTATAACGAACCTGTCGGTTTCGCAGAAATACATCCGTATTCACGTTCTGACCCCGAATGACCCATTTTTCACGGTCAAGATCAGAGGGCGTCATGATCAAACCATTGCTCAGGACACGAAATTCATCGCCTTTCTCACTGAGTAGTTGCTGCCCGGACAATTGAACCTTGTCATTATCGCTGATAAAGATGACGGTGAACCCGTTGTTATCCTTGATTCTTCCAATATTGTAAATTTTGTTCTCACCAATGTCCCACAGACCACGATAACCATCCAAATCAACAAAGTCGTAGCGAATATGGGCTTCCATATCAAAAGGCTCACCTTTGCCTTTCTCCACCTTCATCTGGACATATTCCCCATTCTTGTAGAGCTCGATATTTTCAAGATCCTCCACCAGATACATTCGATGATAAGGCTGCCCCAGTGACTCTCGCTTGTAAAAGTCATGAGATCGTTCTTTGGCTATACTTCGAGCCTGCTCCAAGTCGATCTTTCCTGCGAGAAAACTTGTAAAGGTCTGGATTGCTTTGAAAAGACGTTTCTCAACCAAACTTCTGCGAAGATTTTTCATCATGTCCGAACGTTCAAACTTGGTCGTACCCCAGCTCCCGATGAAACTTCCTATTCCACCGAACAGGGAGGCTATCATCACACCACCAACCATGGCAGGTAATCCACCACTAACCAACACTGCACCGGCAACAACCGAACCAAGATAAGCTCCAGTAAAGCCTGTCACCGCAGACACGACTTTCGTCAGAGGCTGTTTTCTCCAGCTATCCCACATGTCATTCAGGGCAAATTTTCTCTCGGTGAGCCAGTTTTTGATCTTACTCTCTGATCTTTGGTAGGTCAGACTATTGTATTGGGGACGCACAGTAATTTTGTTTCGATTTCCGCCAATCACTGCTGTGTCATTGTAGCCACGCGCACCTACAATGATGCTGTCAACGGCGAGTTGCGCTACCAATCCGTAAGCCAAACCAGAACCTACACTCTTCAAGAATCCTTTCAAGGTAAACTGGGTTCCCTCTCCAACACCTACCAGACCCAGCTTCTTCGCCAGGCTTTCACTTTGGTTTACATTGATTCCCATGCGAGTTGCCTTGAAAATCTTTTTCCCCAGGGTGTCTGCCTTCACATCCAGTTTGTTCAGCATATAGCCAAAAAAGCTCTTTGACTTTAGGATCCGGTCATAAACCATGTCGAAACGGGCATTGAAAAATGAATAGAAGTGTCGACTCGCCATCGCTCCCATGTAATTGGGCAGCAAGCTGTGCGAAACCGTGTTGTTGTACTGCAGAGGATCCAGGGCCAGGATCTTGTCCTTCATGGTAGTCACATCCAGACCGTCATAGATTCCCATGGAAACCATCGTTCCAATCACTGTCATCAGGAAGAAGTTGGCCTCGGACTTCATGAAGGTCTTCACACCTGGCGCGGTTTTTTGAATCGCCTGTCGAATCTTCGAAGAGATTTGAAGTTTGTCCAAACTTTGATTTACAGACTGCAGTTGTTTGGGAGACATGGAGTTCACAACCTGCCTGGCAGTTTGCAGAGACTTCACCGCCTCCGGCTTCTTCATCTTGCCGAGCAATGACTCCTTTAAAAATTTTGCAGATTCAAAACCAAGAAAGGTTTGAACAATTCCGATTTCCCCATCGAGCACCCGAAGTCCAATCTGCTTGATTGGGCGCATAATTGTAGATTGCTCTACGCGCAGGGTTGGGTTCCCTTCGAATGTTTCTGTCTGGGAACTGTCAATGATTTCCTGGACTTGGTCCGGAGTCAGATTGGCTGCCTTGGACGAGAAGTTCCGAGTAACCCGGTTTCCCATGTCCGAAAACCAGCGGTACTCTTTCTTGGAGTTTTCAGGGCTGGAATCTTCGGCTGCGGTGGTCTCAAAGAGAGGAATGAATAGAGTTAAGGTGTACAAGAAGAGTGTCAACCACGCACTTTTTTTGTATATAACCATTTCTTCTTCCTTAAATTCCTACCAAGAACTACGCAAGAGCTGCTCCAAGGTTTCACAAATCGGAAAAAAAGGCTGACATTTGTCCATCCTGATTCAATTTTTTTGTCACTCTTTTCAATCTTGACACTTCATCGATTTCAGAACTACGCAAAAAGCCAAACTGAAATTCAGCAGCCAATTCACGGGATTTTTCAGTGCTTGGTTATTCTTGATTCAAGTTTTCGCAAGAGAATTTTCCTAACAATCAATCTCGATTCTATTGATGCTAACTCTTTCAGTGGTTTATGGAAAGCGCATCAAGTTTTCTGAGATTGCCTCAATTGGAATTCAAGCTGTGGAACCAAATGGCAGTTTTCACTGTCTTGATTGCAAGGTCCCTGAGAAAGCAGTTATACTTCAGGGTGATTATTAACCTTGGTTTTTAACCAGGCCGTGAAAACTGATTTTAACTGATTGGCAGCCTCATGAATCGAATGTTTCTTCTCATCAAAAAACTTGTGTATGTGCTTTCACTTGGTGTCTTTCTCATGTCCCCTGCAGCAGAGAAGGAGGAGCTTTTAACCCCCAAGGTAAAGGCTTTGCGAGAGTTGGTGGAAGTCATGATTCATCCCAGAATGGTCAAGAGTCTCAGACAGGAGTTTCTGGTGAAAATTCGCTCTGGATTAACCATGAGTAATCGAAGTATTTTTGAAGAGCTTCTTGCCGAGTCAGAATCAAGCAACAAAGGCAAGCTGATCAGTGAGTATGAGAAGATCGAGCGCAAGATGAACAAAGATCTGGTAACAGATTTTGATTCGAAAGTGGATATGCGCAAGATTCTCATCGAGATTCATGAAGAGATCTACAAGAATTCCTTTACCCGCTATGAGATAGAAAAGATTCTGGAGTTTATGAAGAGTCCCGTCGGTAAAAAGTACCTGCGTCTATCAAGAAAAATCACTGAGCAGATTCAGCAAAAAGCCGTTGAGCGACTTTACCCACTCGCAATGGACGTGAGTGCTACCAGCCAGGATGAGCTGAGAAAGTCTGTAATGCAGCTGTTTCAGGATGATGTCGACTCAGAGATGGAGTAAAAAACCATCCTCACAAAGCCCATCACTCTTTAGTGAGGTGACTTGAGTGATCGCAGTTGGCATGTTCCCCGGAATGACTGGATCGGCCACAGTGATCATGAGCTAGATCAGCTTTAGAGTCAGAGCTCGATTTTGCCCCTGCACGATCAAAGATAGTTCCGTAACGCTCTTCGAGTTCAATTCTTGTGGATTGTACACAGCCTCCTGCTGGAGGTCCTGTCACATGTTCCTTAGGATCCAGCCCTGCAAGAGTCTTCTCAAAACGTTGCTTTACAGGAGCTATACTGGCTCGCTGGTCGCTCGCTGCTTGGGCCAACTCCGGGGATAGGTCCGTCTTCAAATTGTAGTTACACCCACTCATCAGCTTGAAGCACTCCTGTTTCCCACAAAACGGACAGAAGACCGTGGGTGCTTCGTTCATGGAGTGGGAAAGCTCGAAGACCTTTTCACAGGCTTTGCATTTGTAATCATACAGAGGCATTCTTGGCTCTCAGGAGTAGATTTGATCCAGTTCTCGAGCCAAAGCCATCGCATCCACCGGGATTGTATCCGGGTCTCTGGGTGTTGTACCCGAACCACAGGCGGCCATGAAACCACCCGGATGAAAAAACCATTCGTCTCCGTTGAACTGTTTGAGATAATCCTGCAGGCGTTGCTCATCCAGCCTCAAGTCATCCACCATGCGAATCATTCCAATTCCCATTTTGGGATCTCGGTACAAATAAATTTTGGGAACTTGTCTATTCTGCTCAGCAGCCATTTTACTTAAAACTGCCTGACCAAAGTCAGCAGCTGCCCTGGGGACAACTCCCAGACATACGCCTACACAACCGACCAAATGAAACTCACAAGACTGCAAAACCTCTTCACAAACCTTTTCCACCGCTAACTGGTGATCGTAAAGCACAGACAAAACTTCTTCCCCGTATTTGGAGTTAATCAATTCGTCCCCACCTTCGCTATACCTGGTCTTGTAGGCCGAAAAAAGATGAGTCAAACCCACTTTCTCAATTAATTCGTGTTTCGCACCCAAAATAGCCTTGGTCGCGCTTCCGGTGCTGTCATCTCCGTCTACCCATTTGCAAATAGGATCAACAGCCTTTCTACGAAGATCAGAAATGTCAGGCAGAAAGACTTCAATCACAAATCTCAGGGCAGAAGAAAAAGTACCATCCGCCTCTTGATAACCCTTCACCGCATGTTCATGAATGACGTCCAGACCAATTTCTCCCGCTTCACCGTCGATCTTGAGATCGTTGTTCGGTTGGAAATCAAAGGGCGCATCCACTTTGGCTACATGTCGAAGGAACCACTGGGTTGCCGCGTCATCAAGATGTGAGAATTGGTGAAACACCAATTTTGGAGCTTTGGAGATCTTCTCTTGCCACTCAATAGGATCAAAGTCTTCTGTCATTCCGCTCATACGTCAATCACTTCGTTTACTTCAGGAATTGCTTCTTTCAATCGCATTTCAATTCCCATCTTCAGAGTCATGGTAGAACTTGGGCAACCTGCACAAGCTCCCATCATTCTAAGATAAACGATCCCATCTTCAAAGCCCTTATAAACAATATCTCCACCATCCATGGCGACGGCTGGTCGAACTTCTTCATCAATGATCTTCTTGATCTGCTTCTCAACTTCACCCAATTCTGAGTCATCAGGCTCTTCCATTTTGGATTCATGAACTACAGGGTCTCCCGACTTGAGATGATCAGTAATGGTGTCAATGATGTCATCTTCGTAGCTGTTCCAGTCCTGACTGGTGCCCTTGGTGACTGTGATGAAATTCTTGCCCAGATACACCCCTTCTATATCCTTGATCATAAAGAGTTTCAAAGCCAAAGGAGATCTTTCCTGAGCTTCTTCCTGGCTGATAAAGTCGTAGGTTCGCTTCCCCAACTCCTGATTTACGAGAAACTTCAAAGTGTTCGGATTGGGTGTTATCTCGGAATATACATTGATTTCTGAACTCATAATTACTCCTGTGAATATTTGGATTGTGATTTTAAATCATTGGCTGGATGAAAATCAGAAATATAAATTGATGACATAGTCCAGCAAAAGAATACTCATTCATATTGTACTAAAGTGGAGCTTCTGTTTCTGCATTCAAGACTTACGCGTCCCATTCTGAAGCACTCTTTTTGGATTCCTACGGCTCAACTTCAGGTTCTCACTGTTCCAATTTTTTTGAGAGTAAGCCAACAACTCTAGTATGTAATCCTTGCGATCAATCGCATTAATCAAGAAGGTCAATTTTGCGATCAAGCACTGTAATCAAGAAGGCTCCCGATGAGATCAAGCACATAAATCAGGAAGTCCCCCTTTTGCCATCAAGCTCATAAATCAGGAAGACCCACTTTGCGATCTATCACATAATTCGAGTAGGTCCCCTTTCAGTTCTCGTTATACATATTATTCACTATTTCATTCACTATTGTTGAACTTCAATCACCTTGATCAGATTTTTTGAGCTTTTTTGGAATCGA
>Ga0181592_10000088_pt1 | contig 55727 bp, 44 predicted proteins | sample 071ome_20_FD_133755 | JGI IMG/M metagenome (GOLD analysis project Ga0181592, IMG submission 133755) | Coastal salt marsh microbial communities from the Groves Creek Marsh, Skidaway Island, Georgia - 071412BT metaG (megahit assembly) | ecosystem: Environmental > Aquatic > Marine > Intertidal...
AACCAACAACCAAACCGATGATGCTGGATTTATAGGCTTCCGCCGCCAAAGCTTTGCACTCGTTACCACGCGCAATGGCAGCGTTACCCTACCTGAAATTCGCATTCCATGGTGGGACACCCAGAACCAACAACTGCGCTACGCCGTGCTGCCGTCGCAACGCATCACCGCCACCGGAGCAGCCAACCAACCAACTGAAGACAACAAGCCGGTCGCGACCGAGCCCGCGAAACCCATCAGCGCGGAAGACGAGGACACCACTGTAGCCCTGCCTACCCACCAGCAAGGCGAAGCAGCCGACACCACCGTTTGGCGATGGGCTGCCCTCGCTTTTGCAATCTTGTGGCTCATCACGTTAAGTGCATGGTGGCGCCTACGACTGATTCCAAAGCCCGTCGCGGTGGTGAATGTGCAAGAAGAAAAAGAACTGAATGGGCGCCAGTGGTACGGGCAATTAAAGTCAGCCTGCCGCAAGCAAGATCCAAAGCAAGCGCGCGAAGCCTTGCTCCAATGGATGTCTCATCTGCATGGTCGCCCCATTACTCAGCTAAGCCAATTAATCGCCGAGATCAGCGACAACAGCCTTAAACAAGCGATCGAAACCCTTGATCAGACCCTCTACGGCTCCTCGTCTTCTAACCGCTGGCAAGGGGAATATCTCTGGCAGCTCATAAAAGGCTGGCGCCCTGAATTCAACCGTGCTCCTCAGCACACCCAACATCTTTACCCTAATGAGGCCAAAGCATGAACGATGATGAGTTATGCCCGTGTGGCAGCGAAAAGCCCTACGAAAAATGCTGTAAAAAGGCCTATGATCAAGCCAATCAGGCACGAGATAAGATAAAGGCTGCCATGCAAGATCCGAAAAAAGCCAAGGAACTCAAGGCGTTACTGGAGAAAATGAAACTTAACCAAGGGGAGTAGCGCCTCCCCTTTTCTCTTGAGAATATCCCACCAAACTAGAGTGTTCACGAAAACAGTGTCTATACTCATTGTGTGTCCTAAATGGACACCTATGACACGAACAACTCAAGGAAGACGCTTCTCTTATGAAGTCAGCGGTGGTCGTCGAAGACGACGCAATGTCTCAAAAGTTTATCCGCCGGGCACTCGAAGGTGTGATGGAACTCTACTTCGCCAAAACAGGGAGTGAAGGCGAAGCCCTGATTGAGGCACATAAGCCCGATCTCATCATGCTGGATGTCGAACTGCCCGATTGCGACGGTTACAGCATATGCCACGAGCTGAGACAAAAATCAGACTTCCTGTTCACCCCGATTCTCTTCATCTCCGGACGCACGCATTTAGACGAACGGATCAAAGGCTATAGTGCCGGTGGTGATGACTACATCACCAAGCCCTTTGAAGGCACCGAACTGGTGGCCAAAGTCAAAGCGGTTCTGCGTCAGCATGGCCATAAGCAATCCTTAGCCAATCAATTCCAAGAAGCACAAACCACCGCCATCGAATCCATGACCGGATTCAGTGAGTTAGGGTTAGTGGTTCAATTTTTCGAAAAGACGTACGCCATCAATAATTACGATCAATTAGCCCATGCCATGTTTCAAGTGTTCGGCTCACTGGGGCTAAAAACTTGCCTCATTTTCGAAGCCCATGGTCAAAGCCTGTTTTTCACCTCAGAAGGCGATGGAAAGCCCATTGAAAAAGAAATCATGGAACGGTTACGCGCAGAGGATCGCTTTTACGACTTCGGACAACGCACCCAGATCAATTACCCTGTCGTGGCTTGCCTCGTTAAAAATATGCCCATGAACGACCCTGCTCGCTACGGCCGTTATAAAGATGTTATTCCTCCGGTATTAGCCAGTGCCAACCAGAAAGTATTGCAACTTGAACTGGAGTTACTGCTACAAGATCACACCAACAAATTTACAGAGTCGTTTCGCAACATTCGCAACACCTTAGATGAGTTAGCCACTCAGATGCGCGAAGGACAGCACGACGGCAGCACACTTTTGAATGACTTACTCACCTCACTAGAACAAGCAATGCCAACCTTGGGGTTAGATGACGACCAAGAAAAATATCTAATGGAAAGCATCGAGTTCCGCGTCAACGAAGCGCTCAATAAGGTGCAAAATTATGAGGCCATTCAGATGACGTTTGATAGCCTGATTCGTCTGCTACAACACCTTGTCGATGAGCAAGAAAAGTTAGTCGATCGATTGGTAAGCAAAGAAGGCCTAGAAATCGAAGATGGCCCGGGACAAAAGGACGACGACTCCGACGTCGAGCTGTTCTAACTGCACGAATCGCAAAATCACTGAACTCCCTCCTCTTTTTCAGCGTATACTGCCCAGACCAGACACTAAGCTGACACCATGAACGACTTATTATCTCTTGAATACCTCAATACGTTCACCGACCTGCCTAGCGCATTATTCCACGACTGCCAGCCTCAGGGCATAGAATCACCGGAAATTGCCATCGTCAGTGAATCCACCGCCCAGTTAATAGGGCTCGATCCCAACTGCATGAATGACGAGCTGTCTAAGAAACTCATGGCAGGCCAGGGCGTACTCAACATTTGGCAACCCATTGCCATGAAATACACCGGGCATCAGTTCGGTTACTACAACCCAGATTTGGGCGATGGTCGGGGTTTACTGCTGTCGCAAGTGAAGCACAACGATAAACTCTGGGATCTTCACCTAAAGGGCGCAGGCCAAACGCCTTTCTCGCGTCAAGGGGATGGTCGCGCGGTACTGCGCTCAAGCATACGCGAATTTTTATGCAGTGAAGCCATGGCTGCGCTTGGCATCCCCACCACAAGGGCGCTATGTGTCACCACCAGTACGACGCCAGTTTACCGAGAACAACAAGAAACCGCCGCGACCTTATTACGCGTGGCCAACACACATATTCGCTTTGGTCACTTTGAGTTTTGTTCTTTCACGCAACAGCATGATCTACTTAAACAGCTGATCGATTACACCATAGAACACTATGACCCAGATCTTAACGATCAAAACCAACGCTACCTAGCGTGGTATGAGCGAGTCGTCGATAGAACGGCCAAGCTCATTGCCAAGTGGCAGAGTGTTGGATTTAACCACGGTGTAATGAATACCGATAACATGTCGATTTTAGGCGACACATTTGATTATGGGCCCTTCGCCTTTTTAGACGATTACGAGCCCAGTTATATTTGCAATCACAGTGACCATCAGGGCCGCTATGCCTTTAATCAGCAACCCAACATTGCAAATTGGAACCTGGCGGTGTTAGGTCAAGCGTTGTTACCAGTACTTGAAAAAGACAACATCATCGCGGTACTCGAAACCTACGCCGAGCGCTTCAAGAACCACTTCATTCACGAAATGGCCATTAAGCTAGGCATCACCACCCTACCCCAAGAACAGCAACAACAAATCATCGATCACACCTTCGCCATGCTGACCCAGTGCAAGCTCGACTACACTCGCTTTTTTCGTGCCTTAGCCGACGTCATGAACACTGAAACCATGACATCCATACGAAACGAAGCCCTCGACATTGCCTGCTTTGATGACTGGCTTGAGGGTTATCGTCTGCAACTCACTCAACACGGCCTTGGTCATGATGAAAGCTGGGGTAGCACCATGCGGGCGGTTAACCCTAAATACATTCTTCGTAATTATCTTGCGCAAGGCGTCATCGAGGCCGCCGAACAAGGGGACTTCGCACCACTCAAACGCTTGCATCAAGTTCTGTGCTCCCCGTTTGCAGAGCAACCAGAAGCCGATGTGTACGCGCAGCGCCCACCTGACTGGGGCAAACATATGGAAATCAGTTGTTCGTCGTAATGTTTGGCAATTAATGTGCAATTTCTTTCAATTTCGATGACGGTTTATATCTATTGATCATTTGGGCCAAATTGGCCCTATTGATCTGCATCACACAGGGCTAGACTGGACTAATATAGCCCATCATTTTTGTTGGCATGCTTTCACCCTCGATAATAAAAACACTTTAAGGTGGAAATAGATGACTCGCGAAAGTTTAAGCGACCACACGACAACCGATACCCAACAGCCCCTGCGTTTTATCACCGCCGCCAGTTTGTTTGATGGGCACGATGCCGCCATCAACATCATGCGCAGACTCATTCAAGATAAAGGGGTCGAGGTCATTCACCTTGGCCATAACCGCAGCGTCGCGGATATATTAAAAGCCGCGTTACAAGAAGACGCCGACGCGATTTGCATCAGTTCCTATCAAGGTGGTCATGTCGAGTTCTTTAAGTTTTTGGTCGATGAACTAAAGGCCGCAGGTGCAGGCCATATTGCAGTCTTCGGTGGTGGCGGCGGCACCATTACGCTAGAAGAAATTTCTGAACTCGAAGCCTATGGTGTCGAACGTATCTATCATCCAACCCATGGTATGAAGATGGGACTCACGGGCATGATCGACGACGTAATCACACGTGCTCAAGCCCGCCGAGTCAGCGTTTCACAAAAATCAGAACAACCTTATACCAATGGCGTGGCACAAACCTTGTCGCTCATCGAAAGTACAGACGATGCCGCAGTACTCGCCTCTTTGCGCGAACAATTTAAACAACATCCAGCGTGCCCGGTGATCGGCATTACAGGTACCGGTGGCGCAGGAAAATCCAGTTTAACCGACGAACTGGTTAACCGTTTCGCCGGACATTTCAGTGACTTAAGTATTGGTATTTTAGCAGTAGACCCCACTCGGCGCAGAACCGGTGGCGCACTGCTCGGCGATCGCATTCGAATGAATGCCCTACGGCACCCAAACACCTTCATGCGCTCTATGGCGACTCGTCGCCAACATGTCTCGACCAACGCCATGTTGGAAGACGCCATTCACTACATGAAAACCAGTGGCTTCGACTTGGTCATCGTCGAAACCGCAGGCATCGGGCAAAGTGATAGCGAAATTGTCGATCTGGTGGACATGTCAGCCTACGTCATGACCAGCGAATTTGGCGCGGCGAGCCAACTAGAAAAAATCGATATGATCGACTTTGCCGACGTCATCGTGATCAACAAATTTGAACGTAATGGCAGCCAAGATGCATTACGCGATGTTAGAAAACAATGGCGACGCAATCACAACCGCTTCGATATAGAAGACGATGCGCTGCCGATTTACCCTACCATTGCTAGCCAATTTAACGACCTTGGGGTGAATACTCTTTTTATGGCGCTGTGTAAGCAGTTAACAGCGCTGCGCCCAACCCAGTTTGTGATTAACACCACCCATGCACTGGCTCAAGGCTTACCCAACGGCCAAAATCTCATTGAAAGCAAACGGGTCCGCTATCTTTCAGAGATTGCAGATAATGGCCGCCAACAGAAAGCCATCACGGAACAGCAGTCCGTGATCGCAGGGCAACTTCAACACTATTACGAAGTGTTAAAAGACTTAGCAGACCCTGAACTGCCTGCGCCTTTAGAGTCTTTTGACAATCACTTACTTCACACAGAAAGCCCCTTTACGCTGCTGCGCCAAAAATATCAGGCGCGACTCAACGAATTGCATACAGAGATTCGCCAGTCTCTTATGAACTGGCCGAAAACCCGCGCTCAGGTCACGCAAGAGCAGTATCAATATCAAGTTAGGGATAAAACCATCATGGGCGAAAACTACCGCAAAAGTTTAAGCGGTACCGCCATCCCCAAAGTAAGCCCACCGACATTCAATAGCTGGGAAGAAATGGTTAAATTTTTAGGCAACGAAAATCTGCCTGGGTCGTACCCATACACAGCAGGCGTATTCCCTTACCGTCGAGAAAACGAAGACCCGATTCGTATGTTTGCCGGTGAAGGCACCCCAGAGCGAACCAATCGCCGCTTCCACTATTTATCAAAAGGCCAAGCCGCCTCTCGATTGTCCACTGCCTTTGATAGTGTCACGTTGTACGGTGAGAACCCAGATGCTCGCCCTGATATTTATGGCAAAGTAGGCAACAGTGGCGTGAGCATCGCGACACTCGACGACATGAAAAAGCTTTACAGTGGCTTTGACCTTTGTGACCCCAATACCTCCGTGTCCATGACCATTAATGGCCCAGCACCGATATTGCTCGCGTTCTTTATGAACACCGCCATCGATCAACAAGTGGAAAAACATTTAAAACAAAACGGATTATGGGAACACGCGCAAACCACGATTCAAGCATTACTCGCCAATCAACCCGCAGTAGACTACGAAGGTAATTTGCCGGAAGGGCATAATGGTTTGGGTTTAGGTTTACTAGGTGTTAGCGGAGACCAACTGGTTGACGCCGCCACCTACCAAATGATTAAAGAGAAAACACTGCGATCGGTTCGGGGTACCGTTCAGGCGGATATACTAAAAGAAGACCAAGCACAGAATACGTGCATTTTTTCGACCGAATTTGCACTGCACATGATGGGCGACATTCAGTCTTACTTTATCGAAAAACAAGTGCAAAATTTTTATAGCGTGTCGATTAGCGGATACCACATCGCCGAAGCCGGAGCTAATCCCATTAGCCAATTGGCTTTCACACTGGCCAACGGGTTCACCTTGGTAGAATACTATTTAAGCCGCGGCATGGGGATCGATGAGTTCGCCGCCAATTTAAGCTTCTTTTTTAGCAATGGCATGGACCCCGAGTATTCCGTCATTGGCCGAGTGGCCCGTCGTATTTGGGCAAAGGCCATCAAGCATCGCTATCAAGGCAGTGCTCGATCACAAAAATTGAAATACCACATTCAAACTTCGGGCCGCTCTCTGCATGCGCAAGAAATTCAATTCAATGACATACGCACCACTCTACAAGCCTTATATGCCTTGTTAGACAGCTGCAACAGCTTACACACCAACGCCTATGATGAAGCCATCACCACCCCCACCGAAGAATCCGTTCGGCGAGCCGTGGCCATTCAGCTCATCATCAACCGGGAGCTGGGCATTAATCAGTGTGAAAACCCTTGGCAGGGCTCGTATTTCATTGAACACCTCACCGACGCCGTTGAAGAGGCGGTTTATCTTGAGTTCGAACGATTATGTGAACGCGGTGGCGTACTGGGCGCCATGGACACCATGTACCAGAGAAGTAAGATTCAAGACGAGTCCATGTACTATGAGCACAAAAAGCACGATGGAAGCCTGCCGATCATCGGCGTAAACACCTTTCTTGGACCAGATTCGGACAACACAGCCGACGCGCCCTTAGAATTAGCCCGATCAACAGAGCATGAGAAACGCCAACAAATTGATCAACTAAGCGGTTTTCATCATCGTCACACCGAGCAAGCCAGATCCGCGCTCACACAACTGCAAAAAACCGCCATGGCCCGCGAAAACACCTTCGAGATCCTCATGGAGGTCGTCAAACACTGCTCATTGGGGCAGATCTCCCATGCGTTATATCTCGCAGGCGGAGAATATCGCCGAAATATGTGATATTCGATTGGGTTTTCCGATCATCCAGCACCAGACCGTATCACTCAAATTGAGTCATGCGGTCAGGTTTTGGCTCATTCGGAGCCCTAAAATTTAAACGGCCGTATTAATTCGGCCCTTAAAACGCCCTATAAAGAAACTTTAATGCAAATAAACCGAAAAAAGCCGAACTTTTTGTTTTATTTGCTAATCGTTAGGTCTAAGATGGGTGCGTTTACTGTACATTTGATGTTCGCCTCTTAAAGGTGGCCACAACAGTAAATGGAACATACTGTGTAAACATTCCCTGTTATACAGTAGAAAGATTGACAGGCCATAGGCCTAAACGAGAGTAAAAAGCATGTCCCGTGTTACCGGTACCGTTAAATGGTTTAACGACGAAAAAGGATTTGGATTCATTCAGCAAGAAGGCGGCAAAGATGTATTCGTACATTACAGCGCCATCAACGGTTCGGGTCGTCGTACCCTAGCAGAGGGACAGACTGTTACTATGACTGTCACTCAAGGCCAAAAAGGCCCTCAGGCTGAAGACGTTGTTCCAGCCTAATAACTGACAATAAGGCCCTACGGGGCCTTTTTTTATTTCTGCCCTTCCCTACCCGCCCCCTGTTCACTTCTTTGAAAAAACACTAAACTTTCCCTGTAGACTTTTCACTGACCTAATTTAGGATCCCACCATGCATACAGGTCTTTCCGCAAACGAAAGCGGAATCCCACTATTTCTATTTAATGAACAAGAAGGCAAAGACTGGTTAAACCAGCAAACGGCCGCCACCCAGGCTTGGCTATCAAACATTGGCTTCAACAACCAAGGCCTAGCATTAGTACAAGATGCCGACGGTAGCATCGCTCAAGCCGTTTATGTCACCAAGAACGAAGCAGATCTGTTTACATGGGCCAACTTGCAAAAAGAACTGCCCAAGACCACCTTCAAAGTCGAAGCCGAGCGTGAACGTGCCGTAAACTGTGCGATCGCTTTCGGTTTAGCCCAATACGAATTTACCCGTTACAAAAACAGCACCGCCACCAAGGCTCAGCTCACCTTTGCTGATGCGACCATCGTCAGCGACGCTAACCGCTTCATTGAAGCGGCCTATTTGGTACGTGACATGATCAATACCCCGGCTAACGACATGATGCCACAGCACATGGCCGAGCTATCTGAAACCGTCGCCAAGCAATTCAAAGCCGACTTTAAACAAGTGGTGGGCGAGCAGCTGCTAAGCGAAAACTACCCCATGATTCACGCCGTGGGCCGCGCCAGTGACCATGCGCCTCGCTTGCTTGAGTTAACTTGGGGCAATCCAGAACACCCTAAGGTCACCATCGTTGGTAAAGGTGTCTGTTTTGACAGCGGCGGCCTAGATTTGAAACCATCATCCGCCATGCGATTAATGAAAAAAGACATGGGTGGCGCAGCGCACGCACTGGGTTTAGCTCACTTGGTCATGAGCCACAACCTACCCATTTGTCTGCGGGTGCTTATTCCATCGGTTGAAAATGCCGTATCGGGTGATGCTTTCCGTCCGGGCGACGTCTTGCCAACCCGTAAAGGGCTAACCATTGAAATCGACAACACCGACGCCGAAGGCCGTTTGGTCTTGTGTGATGCCCTTACCGACGCCTGCGAGCAGTCACCTGAGCTAGTCATCGACTTTGCCACCTTGACTGGCGCCTGCCGTGTGGCTTTGGGCACCGAATTGCCGGGCTTCTTCACCAACGACGCCTCCATCGCGCCTGAATTGATGGCCGCCGGTGTACAAGCGCAAGACCCCGTATGGAACCTGCCACTGCATCAGCCTTACAAAGACATGCTAAAAAGTGACATTGCCGACATGGTGAACTGCGCTTCTAGCCCGTTCGGTGGTGCCATTACTGCCGCCTTGTATTTAGAAGCCTTCATCGAGAACACCAACTGGGTTCATTTTGACGTCATGGCTTGGAACAACCGCGCCCTTCCTGGACGCCCGGTGGGCGGCGAAGCCATGGGGATTCGAGCGGTATTCCAATACCTTCAAACCCGCTTTGCCTAATCTCATGCGGCCCTCGGGCCGCATTATCCTTTCTTTTTTTAGGTGATTAGACACACTGTTCCAGCGTCGACACATCTTCCATCCCCTATCAGACTCACTATAATGCCGGCCTGCCCGCTGGGTTATCACACACTCTAATTGCACCAGTTTTACGTTCTGGTTAGCGAGGAATAGACACCATGTATACCGAAGGTCCCATCGTCGTTTGTGCCATGTACAAATTTGTCACACTTGACGATTACGAAGCCATCAAACCCAAACTGCTTGCCTGTATGGAAAGCCATGACGTGCGAGGCACCCTTTTATTAGCCAAAGAAGGCATCAATGGCACCGTCTCGGGTACCCGTGACGCAATCGATACCCTTTTAACTTGGTTAAAAACGGATGAACGCCTAGCTGACATTAGCTACAAAGAATCTTTCACCCAAGCGCATCCGTTTAATCGCACCAAGGTGAAACTGAAAAAAGAAATCGTCACCATGGGGGACGCAGGCATCGACCCGAACCATGTGGTAGGCACCTATGTTGAGCCAAAAGACTGGAACGCACTCATCAGCGACCCAGACGTGGTGGTGGTCGACACACGCAACGACTATGAATTTGAAGTGGGCACATTCAAACATGCGCTCAACCCCAATACGGAAACCTTTAGAGAGTTTCCACAGTATGTGAAAGACAACCTAGACCCAGCCAAACACAAAAAAGTGGCCATGTTTTGTACCGGCGGCATTCGTTGCGAAAAATCCACTGCCTACATGAAAGAGCAAGGGTTTGAAGAGGTGTACCATCTAAAAGGCGGCATTCTAAAATACCTAGAAGACGTACCTAAAGATGAAACCTTATGGGAAGGCGAATGCTTTGTATTCGACGAGCGTGTCACCGTTGATCATGACCTGAAGCCAGGTCACTACGACCAGTGTAATGCCTGCCGTTTACCGATCACAGAAGAAGACAAGCAAAGCGAACACTACGTACAAGGGGTGAGCTGCCCGCACTGTTTCGACAAACACACAGAGAAACAAAAGCAGCGTTTCGCCGAGCGTGAAAAACAAGTGCAACTGGCTCGTCAGCGCGGCGAAAACCACATTGGTGGCGATGTTAAAACCACCATCGTAAAACATCGAAACGAAAAACAACTTGAGCGCGAGCGCCAAAGAGCCCGCAGCCAGAAGTCATCATAACCAAGGGGGCGCACGCCCCCTTTTTGTTGCCCCATCGTTTAAAAATACATTACGTTCAGCGTCTCCCTTCACCATAACGAAAGCACTGCAAAGACCATTAGACAGCGCTTAGCGCAAAAAAGTGACTCCGGCTCGTGCTTTTGATGGACTCGTATGCAGTCTATTTTTGAAATTACGCCTTTCAGGCTTGGTTTTTCAAGTACCCTGGCCTAAATACGACGATTTTATCTTCCTAAAGCAAAAATAATGATGCAGAATCAACCACTTATAAAATAAGGAAAATAAATAGCGAGACCTCGCTATTTTTACATACCCGCATGCGCGTTTATCTTGGAAACGGATCGCCGAGCTTGAGAATTTCAACAATCCATTCAAAGGGCTAGCGCAGATTTTTCAAAATACGCAAAATACAAAAACGCGTATGCCTATGAAGAAAATGTTATGTGTGATCAGTAATGAAAACTCACGCGATCTATTTAACAATTATCATTACGCTTCTTGGTTCGTTGCTAATAAGCAATGTTGGCGATATTTGGGCTTGGTTTTTTAACTTTGAAGATCGATATGTTCTTCAAATCGAAGAGCCAATGAAACTAAAACACCCTGAATCGAAAGCGGTGGTAGGCGTCATATATAAAGGCGCAGTACTCAAAAATGTGGATTTAGATGAGATGCAAGGAGATATTGGTGACAACAATACGTATAAGCTGATTATCGAACTAGAGCACCCGTATGTTAAAGCCTCTGGTATTCCTCAAAAGGAATCTAGACAGTTTTATTACGGTGGGAAATGAAATACCTATTACTTGGATTACTGCTTCATACAACTGGCACTCTTGCATGTTTGATTGGACCAAAGAAAATTGCTCTCGAACCAACAGTATTTGAAAAATATCAATTTACTTTTGAGGCTGAAAAATCTGATTTCTGTGAAGAGTGTTCTTAAATATTGATCGCAGCTCCAGAACAGTACTAAATAGCCACCCATTCTAAGGTTTTAAACTTAATTCATGAAACGGACCTTCATCATTCTAACAATATCGACCCTAATCTTCTTCTGGACAGCGATCCACAAATTCGGAGGAGATCCTGGTTACGAGCTAGTTCTAAAGCCATATCCTTCTTTTGATATTTTTGTCGGTGGCGGCGAGGAGTGGAGTTACAATCAGCGAATGGAAAACGGTGAGTTTCCGTGGTGGCTTACGGATAATGCTTACATAAAACTAGCCTACGGAGATTGGGAGAGCAAAACCCACATATGGGAGTACATTCGCTATTCAGCTATTATCCTAACTATAATTGGCTGGCCTATATTTGCGAGCGTATGCATTTTTAAACTAATCCGCCGCAAGCTTAACAAGTCAGTACCATCCAACACTAAATAGCCACCCATACTAAGAACATGGTGGCGGTTGTGTCTTCTTTGAGTTGAATCCATCTCCAGTTTCTTAAACTAAAAGAGCCAGCGTGTATACTAAATACCATGTTAATTCATGATACTTAGAATGAAATGGGGCTTTACTTAAAGAGATGATCTGTTCGGTTTTGGTCGAATAAAGTTTTAGAGTTGAATGTGTATATTCGTTACGCGAATAGTGCTTGGCTGTAGGTCTAGCCGCGTCGTCGATATCGGTTCATTGTGATGCAATTTAGAGTATTCGTGTGACTGGCCATTAGAGCTGCTTTTTTTATGGGCAAGGGATGGCAAGCAGAGGCCCTGAACACAGCGTAATGGCTTTGACTAATGGGCTAGCGCCACTTTACAAAATTTGCACACTGTTCACACATTGTTTGAGCATGGGGTGTGCTAAGGTTAAAAAGGTTAACTTCCCAAAGATCCTTCTTCGGAGCAGCGTGCAATGACCTTCAAACATGTCCTCTTTTTGTTGCTATTCAGCTGGGCCCTATCTGCCTGCGATAGCCAATCAAAAGGTGGAACCCGTTCTAGACTATACGAAGTTTTAACATGAACGCCCAATGAAACGACCTCTTTACGCTATGGGCAGTTCGCATTCAGTGCGCCTGATGCCGCGGGGTATCAATGCGCCCTAAACCAAGCGAGCTTTAGCGACTGTGAGTCACCTACTTTTAATGAAGAGGTTGCTCTTGGCGACAACGCGTTACGCGTGAGAGCTTATGATGAGTCAGAAAATCTTGGTGAAGTAACAACGTACCAATGGTATGTGAATGATGTCATTATTGAAGGCCATGATGACTTAGTGATCACGAATGTTTCACCAAGTCCCGCAGAGCCAAATAGCTGGCGCGGTATATTTCGCATCAATTGTGACTTTGCCCATAGCAGTTACGATGACCCGATCGTGTACCCCGGCCAGAATGATGCCGCGCACCTGCACCGTTTCTACGGCAACACGATCGTGAATGAAAATACGACAATGTCTTCTATATATACCGAGGGTGAATCCACTTGCCAAGGTAACCTGCTCAATCTGTCATCGTATTGGGTTCCTGCGTTATTGGCGCCTGTATACGATCAAATAACTGGGGATCGAGAATTAGATGGTAATGGTGACCCAGCCTGGCAGGTCGTGCCCGCCGTCGTTGGCAATGACGATGAAGCCCATGAGGTTTTCTACTATTCCGCTGGCGTCGATGATTTAGCCTCGATCCAACCCTTGCCACCGGGTTTGCGCATGATTGCTGGTGTTGCCACTACGCAACCCGGCGAAGAACAGGATAGTGCTATTGCTCGTTGGCATTGCCAGACCTGGGAATCCGACGACGCTAGCAACCCACAGTTCAGCCCCTCGATACCCGAGTGTCAGGAACCAGACCGAGTACGAATGGATTTATTTTTTCCCAGTTGTTGGGACGGAGTAAACTTGGACTCGACAGACCACCGTAGCCACATGGCTTACCCAGTCAATGATGGAGGACCAGAAGGCACACGCTGCCCTGCTTCACACCCCGTTCCAGTGGTTCGTGTCAGTTATCATTACGCATTCGGAGTATTGCCAGAATACACTCACCCGGTCGAGAGAAGCAGTAAAGGCTGGCGTCTAGCGGCAGACATGTACGAGGTGACCGACCAACAGGCCGGTGGACTGTCTCTGCATGGAGATTGGTTTAATGCGTGGCACCCAACCATCATGGAGGCCATCCTCAGCAACTGCATCCAGTCAGAACTGGATTGTCATGACGGCAATTTGGCCAATGGCTTTAGGTTGTCAGGAACACGGGAAGGGACCCAGGAAGAACCGCCCATTGTGAATAGCGGTATGGGCTACTGAACGCCCCACCGTGTGAACACCTTTAACCGCTTAAAGGTGCCCCTACGCAAAGCGGGTGCCGTTCCCACCATAAGGCCCATGAGTAAAAAATAAAGATGGAAAAGCGACATGAAGCGGCCAGCCGTTAGCAGCTGAATTAATCCACCACCGCCATGCGACTAACAGGGAAGTCCACTTCGACCATGGTTCCCCCTTCGCTGTACTCGACGCGCTTGCAAACTTTGTGAATGAGCGAAACACCACGTCCAAAGGAGTCGTCGTTTTTTGAGAGGTCGATGCCCTTGTAGTCGAAGCCTTTGCCGGAGTCTTTCATGCGGATTTGCAAAATCAGTTCACTTTCCTTGACCAACTCAAACTCCACATATATGCGAGCGGCCTGCAACGATTGCAATCGCTCCTGCCGTTGCTGGTAATACATCATGAAACCATCTTCGGTTTTCTTTAACTCCGATGAAAGATCTAAAATGCCATGCTCTAGGGCATTGCTATAGAGTTCAGCAAGCAATAGTCCAATCACATCTCGATTGGGGCGTAAAAGGGTTTGCGCACCCAAAATAGACATGATCTCCTCCACTGGGTTGCCCCTTCGAATGTCATCTACTTGCAGGTCGCATTTCATGGCCCACAAAATGCCGTCGTAGTTTTCTGTGTCTTGATCTTGCTCGGTGTGATGAATGGTCACGGGGCCGCTCGACACTTCGACCAAGGTGATGTCGTCTCTTTGCTCTGCACCTTGAATAAAGCCCGTGAGCGTGGTTAACACCTCAGTCAACGTATCGGTCACGCCCGAACGGAAGCACGCTAATAAGCGGTCTTCTTCAAAGAACTCCCCTTCCGGGCTTTCTGCCTCGATGATGCCGTCGGTGAAGAACACCACACGCTCACCTGGGTTAAGATTTCTCACTTCGAAACCTTTATTGAAATCCGCATTGTGCTCAATGCCCAAGGGCATGTTACCCGATTTAACCGGCTCTCTTAGGGAGCCATCTGCCGCAATGATATAGGCGTCGGGCAAGCCGCCCATCCACACTTGAATGCTGTCGCCTTGAGCATTTAATTCCAAAATGGTGGCACAGCAGAACATGTAGTCTGGCAGCATGGAGCTGAGCATTTGATTAAACTCGAACGCAATCTCACCCACACTCAAGTGACGATTGGCGAGCTGCTCAAAACTGTGGGCGATAGGCAGTGTGCCGATGGAAGCGCCAAGGCCATGACCGGTAAAATCCCCTAAAAAGACGTACAAACCTCCGGTCGGGCTGGGGGCAGACAGCAAGATATCACCGTTAAAAGTCGAGGCGGGAGCGATGTGGCTACGTAAGCTGTCGCAGTCACTGAGGTTATGCTCCATGGCCGTATTAAAGATGTGGGCCACAATGGCCTGCTCTCGCTGCCAGCGGTTATTGTGGGCGGTGAGTTCTTTGTTCTTTTCGGTGATGTCTTTTGTCAGCTCACGAATCCGAATGTGCGCTGCCATTTTCGATTTTAAAACGGCTTCGTTATAGGGCTTACTAAGGAAGTCATCACCACCGGACTCAAGGCATTGGCTTAATGCCTTGTCGTCTTCTAGTGCCGTTAGGAAAATCACAGGGACATAATGGCCATCGTTATCGATGGCCTTAATCTTTTGCGTGGCCTCTAATCCGTCCATAACCGGCATCATGACGTCCATCAAAACGATGTCGACATCATTGGCCTGATACAGCTCGACGGCTTCTAAGCCGTTTTCGGCCTCTAATACCGTGTGACCATCATCCTCCAGCAGCCATTTGAGTATGGCCCGGTTGGTGGCTTGGTCATCTACAACAAGGACTTGCATGAATTAGACGAACTTAAATTTTTTGTCGAAATGGGCAATCGTGAATATTTTCATGAGATTAGGCTGGCAATTGCGAATTTCGATCGAGCAATCATCACTGCCTAAGTGGTTTTTCATGTTCAGTAGCATGCCCAAGGCGCTACTGTCGATGTACTCTGTCTGGGCCAAGTCCACGACAAATTCATAGCTGCTACCGGCTAAATCCGAGTAGGCATCTCTAAATTCTTGTAGGATATTAAAGTCGAAGCGACCATTGATGGCGATGGTCACCTGCTGTCCTTGCTGGTTTACATTAACGTTCGACATAATCAGACCTTTCTATGACGTTCCTTCCATTAGCATAGTTGGTGCATTGGATTTTGCTTATACAACTGGTAAATTTTTCCAATAGGCCCATAACGGGCAAGAAAGGATAAGTAGTGCGAGATCAAATACGCCAAAGCCGCTGGTATAAAGGGCTTCTCATTACCCTAGGGTGGACATTCGTGGGACTGGGGGTGCTAGGGATATTTTTACCTCTTATGCCCACCACCATCTTCTTGATTTTAGCGGCTTGGTGTTTTTGGCGCTCAAGCCCTAAGTTCTATCAGTGGCTCATTGAGCACCCTAAGCTTGGGCACTATGTGCTGCATTATTTGAGGGGGGATGGCATCCCGAAACGGGCAAAGTATCTGGCGATTGGCATGATTACCGTGACGATGGGGTCATCCGTCTGGTTGATTTCCCCACCGATTTGGGTCGTGGTCTTGCTAGCGGCGATCGGTGTCAGTGTTAGCACCTATATTTTGATGCAGCCCACCTTTGAGGCGGACCGCGACCATGATGAAGCTCCTAGCGAACCCACACCTCAACACGACGATTCTTCACGCGGCTAGCCCCTTCAAATGACGCAACCGGATTGAAGTCGCCATAGCCTGTGGTGGCTTCAGGGTGAATGCCCAAACGGGCTAATTCTCGGCGTACCGCCATGGCTCGCAATTTAGACAGCAATTTTGAACGCTGATCGTTCTTACGCTTATCACCAAACCCAATGAGCATGACACGCTTACCCTTTGCTTCTTTCTTAAGGAAATAGGCTAGGCGTTGAATGTCTTTCAGGGCTTTATTATCCAATTTGGCGCTGCCCTCTTGAAAGCGGAAGTTGATACTTAGACGCTCAGCCCCTCTCACCATATCTAGGTAATCTAGCGGCAAGTCTTTCGGCAGCGCCATGTTCATAGCCATAACGTTTTGCGATACAAAGCCTTCTTTCTTCACAATTTTTTGCCCGTTAATGCCCTGAGCAAATGCCATGAAGTCGTCTACGTATTTATTTTTGGGCTGGTCGTCGGTGTAGAAAAACAATCGGCGAGACAGCGCATAATCTTCCGTAGCCACCGTCATATCAGACGGCTTAAAAGCTTGTGCTGGGCCGTCACTGATGGCAATCAATTTACTGTTCGCGACGAACGCCATGCCTATGAAGCCGATGCCACCGGCCTCTCTCACCACATTATTCACAAGCTGTTCACTGGATTCAAAGCGAAGCGCATCGGTGCTTAACGCATACTGCTTACCCAGCACCATGTTTTTAAAGCTATCCCATGTACCGGAGTTTTCGTCTCGGGCAAATAATCGAATAGGCTGATCTGCCCCGCCTACTTCTTGCCAGTTGCTGATCTCTCCCGCAAAAATGCGCCCTAGCTGCGCCTTGCTTAGACGGTCGATCGAGTTACCTGGGTTTACGACAATGGCCAGACCGTCAATGCCCAAAATATGCTCAGCATCGGAACTGGTGAGGTCGGCAAACTCGGCGGCACTGGTCACTTCTTTCGACTTGGCAGGTCTCGAGGACGCCCAAATATCAGCCTCTCCGTTCACTAGGCTCTTATAACCTGTACTCGAACCGTGTGCGGCGATCTTAACCTGAACGGTTTTGCCTTCGCTGACAAAATCCCCTTTCACCACTTTTTCGTTTTCCGTTTCTAGAGGCTGCACACGAATATTGCTGATGCCTTTGGCTTTTAGATAGGCCTCGACTAAGGCGGGTGCGAGTTTTTCACCGACGGTGTTAGAACCATGAATGGTAAATAAGGTGACAATCGAATCGTTGGACGACAACGATTCGATGGCAGTTGGCTGAGCCATAATCTCGGCCAAGGTTTCGCTTAAGCGAGTCTCTTGCTCAACTTTAACAGCGAGGGAAAACTGAGACAGTAACGCTGTCAACAGCAGCATACAGGAGAGGTATTTGCGCATTCTACTACCTAGCATTTTGGACGTTTTCATAGGATGCGTAGGCTAATTTAGTATTATGACAGTTTTGTTACAAGGCCAGCAAAACCGCTAAATATATGGTGTTGAGCGACATTTAGGGCAAAAAAAAAGACCCCTTTCGGAGTCTTTCTTCACCTAATGCAAATCGTACGTATTACGCTTCGTCAGGTACGGCATCGTCGATAATTTTTTTCAATTCACCGCTGGCCGCCATTTCAGTCACGATGTCGCAGCCACCCACAAGCTCGCCGTTTACCCAAAGCTGAGGGAAGGTGGGCCAGTTTGCATAAGCGGGCAGATTGGCGCGAATATCTGGGTTAGATAATACGTCTACGTACGCAAAACGCTTACCGCATTCCATCAACGCCTGCACAGTACGAGCAGAAAAACCGCACTGTGGCTGATTTGGGTTGCCTTTCATGTAAAGCAATACCACATTCGACTCGATCTGGTCTTTGATTTGATCCATGATGTCAGACATAACGCTACTCTCTATCGGTCGTCACTAAACACAATGGCGGCCATTTTAGCCAATAACCCAGCAATATACTAGGGATTGGTCTTTCCCAACCCTAGAAGCGGTGTTTAACCCCCAAAAGCAGCGTGCGCGGCTTGCCTGGTCTCAAGCCGTAAGGCTTGGTGGCCACCAGATAGGTGTTATCCAACAGATTATCGACACTGGCATACACCTGAGTGGCGCTACCTAGATCATACGCCCCTTTAATGTCGAGTACGGTGTAAGCCGGTACATGGTAACCGTCGATCAGGTCGCCCTCGCCCGGCACCGTGCGCATGTCGCTTTGATACAACACTGAGGCATCTAGGTGATAGCGCTCCCATTCTGCCCCCACCTGTAGGTTCAACCTATGGGCCGGCAAATAGGCAATTTCGTAACCGTCTTTAATCTCCAACCCTTTCTGGCCAAACGCCCCTTCTGTATCGACGAAATCTTCTTGGAATTCGCCGTGGCTGAAGGTGTAGCTCACTGACAAAGGCAACGAGACATTGGCGACATCAAAGCCACGCTTCCATGCGGCTTCGATACCGTAAACTATGGCGCTGCCCGCATTGGCCTGGTTCCCCACGTTGTTTGTATCACACCCCTGAGAAAACGCACAGGAGCCACTGAACTGCTCGTAATGATTTAAGAACGCGACTACCTCGGCTTGACTGACATCGGAGAAACGAAAACCCGCTTCATAGTTGGTGCTTAGCTCGGGTTCGATATTCTCATTGCCCGAGGGTGTGGCGGCTGTAAAACCTTTGTAAACCCCCACCAGCCAACCAAGATGCTCGTTGGTTTGACGGAAAAAGCCAACACCGGGCAGGGTCACCGATTGATTAAGGGTTTCCACTGATTCTACAATACCGGTAATGACGCCATAACTGGTTTTTTCGGTTTCGATGTTTTCATGTCTTACGCCCACCGTCAGGGTGCTATCACCCATGATCATTTCGTCTTGCACATACACTGCGACGGCTTGAGCCTGGGTTAGACTCCTAGAGGTGGTTTTAAAGGTGCTGTCTACTGCCGTCAGTTGACCACCTACAGCCATCACGTAATTCTGTTCTGTATGATGCAGATCCACTTCATCTTGATGTAAACGAACGCCCACTTCGATGGCGTGCTCGATACCGGTGGAAAAAAGACTTTTGTTGAAACGAGACTGAACCCCTTGAGACAAAAACTGACGAGCATTATTACCGATGCGTAGTTGCATATCCGACGTCGTGGAATCCCCAGTACCCGCTAGCACCGCGTAATACTCTGCGTACGTAATAGGGTCTAGTAGCGTGTCCTGAATGCTGACGCTAGAAGAATTGAAACCGTTTAGTTTAAACCAGTCGCGATCAAACTCATTACGATAAACATCCGAGGACAGTGTGTAGTCTGAGGCTTCCATAACGTGGGTGAGTTGAATCTGAGAATGCACCCAATCCGTGTTATCCAATTGCGACGCTGCGTATCGACGATAAGGCTCAGACTCGAAATCTTGTGGCGTCAAACCTAAATAGGTTTCATTGGAATCTTCGTCAGCATAACCAAGTTTAAATTGAAAAAGGTGGCTCACCGCTCCCATTTTTTGCCATTGAGTTTTAACCTGCACATCATTTCGTTCAAACCCAGTATCACCACCGGTATCTAAATCCTTAAAACCGTCGGCGGCAAAATGCAGCGCTTCAACCACATAGCCAAAATCCCCCGTTTGCTGCCCTTGATGCGCTTGCACTCGCTGGTATCCATCGCCCCCCAGTTGAACGTCAATTTGACCTTCTGTGGCAAACGGCACAGGACGCGACACCAGATTCACCGCCCCTCCGACGGTGGCCGGGCCATATTGAATCGTAGATGGCCCTTTAAATACCTCCACCGCACTCATGCGTGAAACATTTGGAAAATAATACGCAGCCGGAGCAGAATACGGTGCAGGACCCGCCAGCACACCATCTTCCATTAAGGTAATTTTTTTGGAACGTTCTGGTGACGTGCCGCGTAAGCCAATATTGGGTCTAAGGCCATATCCATCTTCTTCTTGCAGGTTCACACCCGGCACTGCATTCATCACGCGGTGAATATCTGAATATTCAAATTTTTCCAGTTGTAAATCATCCAACAAAATGGCCGAACCTGGTTTCTTGGATATCTGCTCCTGACCACCTGTGATATAGACTTTATCCAAACTAATGGCATCGCCCTCTTGTTGCTGCTCATCTTCCTGACCAACGTCAACCTGCTCTGCTTCAAGATTGCTGGCCCATACCCCTTGGGACAGGAACACGCTGATAAACAAAAGGGTTTGTCGAGAATAAGACACTCGTCACTCCATAAACAAAAAGGCTTGAACGCAGAACCGCACAAGCCATTGGTGATAATAATAAGAGGTTACAAGCCGCAGTTTTTTACCTTGGCCGCGTCCAATAAATGTTCGTATCTAGCATCGGTTAACGACATCAAAAAGCATTCAAGTTGGAACGCCGTTTCGCTATCGATGTTAATTTGGTTGTTCGCTAAAACATCATGAGAAATATTGTCAGCAACTTCTGCATCGGCAAACACGTTACCGGTTTCAGGGTTAACTATGGTGCTGGTTTCACCACGACCTACCATCTTCGCGTGCTCATAAAAGCGCATCACCGTATCCAAGCGTTCAAACACGCCGTTGTGCATGTAAGGAGCGGTGACGGCCACATTTCTTAACGTGGGGACTTTAAACTTACCTTCACTGCTGCCGACATCTTCTGAGGCGATATTCGTATTATTCGCCAAACCTAAATCTATGCCATGTACCAGATCGCGGCTTTCTCGCTCGGCTTTAAGCGTTTGATTCGTTGGCACGCCCAGATTGTGATACTCGAAACTGGTAAACGGTTCTTGCTTTGAACCCACCGATTTCAATTGATGGCATGAGGCACAGGCGAGATCGGAAGAGAAAAATTTCGATTTACCTTTTGCCGCAGCCGACTCGATATAAAAGGCATAGGTTGCAGGAAAGTTCAGCGAGCGATCGTATTTTGAATCAAACGGTGCAAAGGCTTCCGTGTGTTCAAACGCAGCAATGGCGTCGGCCATAGAGGCATAGGCAGATTCAATGTCGTTAAAAATGTCGCTACCGTATAGGTATTCGAACGAGGCGGCATACTCTTCATCGGCACGAAGCACATCCACGACAGCCTGTTTACTGGGCATGCCCATTTCTAACGCATTCAGTGGCGGGCCTCCGGCTTGACCAGCAAGGTTCGATTCTCGACCATCCCAAAACTGCCCTCCTAAATACCCTTCGTAAGCACCCACGCCACTGGTTCTTTGGCTGGCGACTCGTTGGCGCGTGCCGACTTGAAACTCTGGGCTTAAGAATGCGTAAGCCGCCGAAGGCGCATTGCGATCCCCTAACGAAACACCATCGTCCCCCACTGAAGCGGAAAACGCAGCGTCACCATGACCCGCTAAGGATCGGGTATCCACAAATGCAGCATCGGGGTCATGACAAGTGGCACAGGATTGCGTGCCATTAAAAGACAATTGAATGTCGCTAAAGAGTTGCTCGCCTAACTTGACCTTGGTATCCAGACTAGGTGACGAAGTTTGCTCGTTTGAACCACAACCGGTCAGCCCTGCCAAAAAAGCAAAGGTCATCACCAGAAAAAAGCGGTCGGTCGTTATAGGGGGTCTAATCATGTCGTTTCTCATCGGCAATGCATACCAATGCCCATTTGCGCTTTATTTACCCAAGCAAGTCGATGCGGGTCACCCCACCGTCAGAGGAGACGGATAGTAATCGAATCGGCTCAGTTTTTAAATACGAATTAGTCGCTTTTGCAATTTGTATTTGCAAATCATTATCATTTGTAATAAATTTCGCACAAAATAAAACAACCTGCACTGACCTACATCAGCCAAACAGCAAGATGAACTCGTTTATCCAACCTTTTGGCGAAAGTATGAACAAGGGAGCCACAATGAAACTCACTCGATTGTCTGCACTGATTGCCAGCGCCTCACTTATCACAGCCTGTGGAAGCGATAGCGACGATGGTCTTTCTGCCGAAGCGAAACTTTTGAACACCAACGCAGACATTGCATACGCGGTGTACTCCGACTCGGTGAACACGGCCAAAGCTCTACAACCTGCACTAGCAACATTTAAAGCCGACCCGACCTCTGCCAAGCTGCTGGCCGATAACACCGCTTGGCTGGTTGCGCGCGAGCCTTACGGTCAATCTGAAGTGTACCGCTTCCGCAACTCCCCTATTGACGATGACCCAACCACAGCGGAAGAAGAAGACGGCCCTGAGGGCGACCTAAATGCATGGCCATTAGGTGAAGCACTGATCGATTATGTGATTGCAGACGGTGCCGACTTTAACGATGGCCAAATGACAGCCGACGGGAACTCAGTAGGCATTAACGGTGGAGGCAGCGTTGATGGTGACATGGTCACCGACAACATCATTAACACCACCAGCATTACCATCAATGCCGACCTATTTGATGGCACCAACGCGACCAATGGCGATGAGACAGACGTCATCACCGGTTATCACGCCATTGAATTCCTACTATGGGGCCAAGATTTAAACAACGATGCGGAAGGAACGACGGGTGCCGACCGTGACACCGCGGTGAAAACACAAGTGGTGGCCGACGCCGCTGAACCCACAAATCCACTGGCGACTGGCGGTCAGCGTCCTTTAACCGATTTCACCACAGATGACTTTGCTGCGCGTCGCCACCAGTACCTAGAAGTCGTCGCGGCTAAGTTGGTCAACGATCTAGAAAGCGTTCAGGCTCAATGGGCGCCGAATGTCGAAGACAATTACCGCGCAGAGTTTGTGGATGCATCGAATACTGAAGCCGCACAAACCAAGATTGCAGAAATTCTATTTGCCATGGGCACACTTTCCTATGGCGAACTGGCTGGTGAGCGTATCCAAGTGGCCTACGCGGCGAACTCTCAAGAAGACGAGCACTCTTGCTTCTCTGACAACACTCACCGCGACATTTGGCTAAATGCCGAAGGCGTATCGAATAATTACTTCGGTGATTATGCCGGTTACGACAGCGACCTAGACGGTGTTGATGACGTGACCACCAATGCAGTAAACGGCTTTGGTTTTGACGACTACCTAAAAGCAAAAGGCTTGTCTGCGCTGAACACCCTTGTAGAAGAAGCGTTGTCAGCGACCGAAACCGCATACGAAGCGATCGACGCCCGTGCCCGTGACGGTGAACCGTTTGACGTACTGATCATGGATGCAAACCGCGGTGAAACCAATCCTATCAACTTAGTGGTTAACGCACTGGTTGCACAGTCCAATGGTTTTCAAGAAATCGCTGACCAATTGGATCTAGGCGACGTGGTTGACGAGGAATCCACCGGAGCCTTCTAACCATATGAGTCTGCAGTACTTTTTCAAGCCGAGCTTTGCTCGGCTTTTCCTGTTTGTGGCGATGAGCTCTTTTTACGGTTGCTCTGAGTCAGATGAAGCGTTTGCTCCGGATTTTCAGTCATCGGAATGGCTTAGCGGTGGCGACACTACGGTGACGCCGAACGGTCGTGCGCGCTTCGATCAGCCTCTTAATAATTTACCCACCGACAAGAAATCCGAGTTTCACGTGGGCAAGGCATTTGCGCAACAACCTTGGATTAAAGCCCCCACGATTACCGCGGCGCGAGACGGGCTCGGACCACTGTACAATGCTCGCACCTGCCTTACTTGTCATATCAACGGTGGCAAAGGGTTTATTCCACAAGACGCTGATACCCCCCTAATGACAACCTTGGTTCGACTCAGCGTTCCAACATCCAATGACCCTCAGGGTGTTCAACCGCACCCGGTTTATGGCGATCAGATCCAAACGCAATCCACCTCGTTAGCCCATCAAATGCGACATGCGGCCAGCAATCTAACCCATGATGTACCGCCAGAGGCCTACATTCACTTAATTTGGAAAGAACACACCTTTACCTACCCTGATGGACATCAAGTCACGCTTAAACAACCTAGCCTAGACTTCCGCTACCTCGGCTATGGGCCGTTTGGGGATGACACCATGTTCAGTGTCAGAGTGGCACCGGCCATTCATGGTATGGGCCTCATTGAATCCATTGCGCAAGCCGACATTGACGCACTGGCCGATCCGAACGATATAAACCAAGACGGCATTTCGGGTCGTGTAAACCGCGTGTGGAATGAAGAAACGCACACCGTAAGTGAAGGCCGCTTTGGCTGGAAGGCGAATCGCCCCACATTAGCCATGACGGTGGCGGGCGCACTGACCAACGACCTGGGGGTCACCAACCCATTGTTTCCCCAACAGCCCTGTACGTCTGCGCAGCCACAATGTTTAAACAGCCAACATGGAACCGATGAACACGGCACCGAGTTATCCGAAAAAAATTTAGACTTAATGGTGCAGTTTAACCGCCACCTGGCTCCCGTTAAAGCGAGAAACTTGAGCAACGAACACGTTCAAGAAGGGCGAGAACTGTTTTACAAAATTGGCTGTCAAAATTGCCACCAGCCCAGCTATCAAACGGCGAAACTCAAGGGCAAGCCCTATTTAAGTGAGCAAATCATCTGGCCCTATTCCGACTTTTTATTGCACGACATGGGCCCAGACCTAGCAGACAACCGACCAGATTTCGAAGCCACCGGCCAAGAGTGGCGTACACCTCCCCTTTGGGGCGTGGGACTAAGAAAAATCGTCAATGGCAGCGCCATTCTGCTTCATGACGGACGAGCAAACACTATCGAAGAAGCGATTTTATGGCACGGTGGTGAAGCGCAAAAAATTAAGTTGGCGTTCACTTACCTGAATAAAGACCAACGAGAGAAATTAATTTTATTTGTGAATAGTATTTGATTTATGACGACTCAACTGACACGACGAAAGGTGTTACTCGGTGCATTAGCCGGGTTGTCGGTTCCCGTACTCTACGGCCTTTCGCGGATGGATGCATTTAATCCATCCACCACTTGGCTTTCCGCTTCGGGCAGCGACGCCGATCGGTTCGCCTTAAGTTTTGCCAACGACCATGGCAACCATGGCTCAGCCAACAGTGCGTTTCGCGGCCACGGTCTTAGCAGCAACCCAGCTCAGCCCAACCAAATTGTCATGGTGTCTCGCCGCCCAGGTAATCAGGGCATGGTGTTGAATATGGCGAATGCGCAACAGACCACGGCCGAACCCCAGTTTTTTCAAAGCCCCAAGCACCTATTTATGGAAGGTCATGCATGCTTTAGTGCTGACGGGGCATTTTTGTATTGCTCAGAAACCGATCGCCGCACACAAAAAGGCGTCATTACCGTTCGAGAGACCCAAACCTTTTCCGTTATCCAAGAACTTCCCAGCGGCGGTGTTGGTCCCCATGAAATTCTGGTGATTCCCAATACGCAGAAGTTAGCCATTGCCAATGGCGGCCTCATCAAGGATGAGCAGGGTCAATTGGTAAACGGACAAACCATGAATTCCAATGTCTCCATTCTCAACCTTGTGACCGGCAAGATCGAACAGCAATACAAGGTGCCGGAATCCAAGGCCAGTTTAAGACATTTAGACGTGAGTTCAGATGGTATCATCGCCGTGGGTATTCAGGTGCAAAGGGACTTTATGGCCTCGACCGATTTAACCCCACTAGCCGCCTTAATTTTGCCTGGGCAAGGGTTAATCCAGTTAACTGCGCCCGCTTCGATTTTACTCAAGCTCAAAGATTATATGGGCAGTGTCCGCATCAATGACAAATATCGAACGGCCGCGTTTACCAGCCCTAGAGGCGACCTTGCGCTATTTTGGAACATCGATTCGGGGGAATTTTTAGGGCATCACTTCTTTGACAATGTATGCGGGCTCACCGTAAGTCAGGATAGCGAGTTCTTTATCCTATCGAACTCTGCCGGTAAGGTTCGCCAGCTTCATGGGCTCACGCTAAAAGAGAATATCAGCGCCCGTCAGTCCTTTCCCAATTTACAATGGGACAACCACATGATCACGTTATGCAGTTAGGCTTGGGTACAAAAAATTGAATATGATTACACAACTTTCATCTTGGGTTAAAACCACCGTATACACGTTAACTGCGCTCTTGCTGAGCGCTTGCGGCTCTGAATCTGACATTGATCAACGTCCGTCAGAAGTCGATCTCGGCGTGAAAACCAGTATTGAACACGTCACCCTGCCGGCGGTTGCCGCGTTTGGCCAAAGCGCGCAGGCACTCAAAACCGACATCACTAATATGTGTGCAAGCCCGGTAACGGACATCACATTGAGCAACGTGCAACAGCAGTGGCAAGACACGTATCGTACTTGGTTCTCGTTACTTCCTTTTCAATTCGGCCCCCTTGTGATTCAAGATCAGTCGTCTGACCTGCTCGACTACATCGATGTCTATCGGTCAACGGAATCAATAGTAAGAAGCGAAACCAATACCCAGTTTCAAACATGGATCGATGCGCAATCAGACATTGAAGCAGACAGCCTTACGAACGAAAGGCCTGCCAATGTCGGGCTTTATGCTCTTGAAACGGCGCTGTTTACGACACTTTCCAATGACCTTGTTAGTGCAGACATCGTCGCCGAGTTTAATTCGACCCCCAAAAAGTGTGACGTAGTAAAAGCACTTGCGTATGAGCTTAGCCGCCGAGCGACAGAGGTTGTCCTTCAGTGGACCACAGACTATCGCAGTACCGGCGTACCCTACGCCACTCTCTTTAGCGACAACCTATTGGAAAGCTATTTCTCCGCGCTTGATAGCGATGGCACAGGAAAAGTCAGCAGCGAAGTGCTCATTGTTGCCGTTCAAGAGTATTTGGATTTTGTCGGTAATGCCGCTTTATTCGATGACCTCACGATTAACTCGGAAACACTCTGGCTGAGCATTAAGGATTCCATCGATATGATCGAGTCTTTATTGGATCAATCGGCGAGCACTGAACTGTCTCTCTTTGCCATCATGGCAAGCAATGGGTATGAGCAAGACGTTGCTACCATTAGAGAAAACTTAGTGCTTATTCGCAGTGCCATCGACGAACGTTCAGTCATCGATACGCAAACCTACTTAAAAGCACTCGACGGTAACTTTAAAACATCGGTCATTGACGGTCTGAATATTAACAAGGGCCTCACGTTTGCCGACGGAGACAGTTAAACCCAGCATCCTATGCCTTGGCTCAGCTCAAAGGATTGGAAGTCCTGAGCCACTTGAATTCGACCTTCATTTAGGTATTATGCTTGGCTCTTGATTTGGCAGCATCGCTTCAAACGCTCAATAATTAACCGAGCGAATGGAGTTCATAGCTGCCTTTTTGCGTTTTTTAGGCTGCGAGGAATGACGATGCAACCTATTATGAATACCTACGGACGGCTACCTGTAACCTTTACGAAAGGTCAGGGCGCACATGTTTTCGATACTGACGGCAAAGCCTATTTAGATGCACTCAGCGGCATCGCTGTATGCGGCTTGGGCCACGGCCACCCAGCTGTTACACGAGCCATCCGAGAACAGGCAGATAACCTGGTTCATACGTCTAACCTCTACGGCATCGGCCAACAACAAGTGCTCGCAGAAAAACTGACCGCCGTCAGTGGCATGGACAATGTGTTTTTCAGCAACTCCGGTGCAGAAGCCAACGAAGCCGCCATTAAGATCGCGCGTAAGTTTGGCCACAACAAGGGCATCGAAACGCCTCATATTTTAGTGGTAGATGGCGCCTTCCATGGTCGTACCCTAGCCACCCTTTCAGCGACAGCCAATAAAGCGGCACAAGCCGGCTTTGGCCCATTAGTGGATGGATTTGTACGAATTCCATACAACGACCTTGATGCAGCAAAGCAAGCCGTCGCCAATGATAAGAACCTTGTAGCCGTTTTAATTGAACCGGTTCAAGGCGAAGGTGGTGTCACCAGCGCGACTGACGAATTCATGAATGGGCTACGCAGCCTATGTGATCAAAACGACATGCTGCTCATGTTAGATGAAATTCAAACGGGCAACGGGCGTACCGGCAAGTATTTCGCATTCCAATACTTTGACTGGCACCCAGACGTGCTGACCACGGCAAAAGGACTCGCCAACGGCGTGCCCATCGGTGCATGCCTGGCAAAAGGCAAAGCCGCTGATGTTCTGCAACCTGGCAGCCATGGTTCCACCTACGGAGGCAACCCGTTAGCGTGCGCCGCCGCCAATGCGGTTATCGACACCATTCAATCAGAGCAACTGTTGGCACGCATTCTAGAACTTGGAGATCGCATTCGTAGTGGTATTCAAGGTCAACTCGACAACACGGGATATGTGACTGAGTACAGAGGAAAAGGACTGATGATCGGTATCGTTTTGGATACTGAAGAAAACGCAGCAGGCATAATGAAGTCTGCCTTGGACGCTGGTCTGTTACTGAACGTGACAGCTGGCAATGTGGTACGTTTGCTACCACCTTTCATTCTAACCGACGACGAAGCGGATGAGATTGCGAACAAAGTTAGCGATCTAATTAAGCGCTTTTTCGCCGAGCAAAAATAAAAGGCCAATTACCATGACACAAATGGCAAAAGCGGCACCACGTCATTTTTTGACGCTCTTAGATTTTACGCCCTCTGAACTGGCGTTATTAGTTAATCGCGCATCTGAGCTTAAATCGCTCCACCAGCAAGGCCAGGTGTACGAACCGTTAAAGAACAAAGTGCTGGGCATGATTTTCGAAAAGTCTTCGACTCGTACCCGAGTGAGCTTTGAAGCCGGCATAGCGCAATTGGGCGGCACCGGCATCTTTCTGTCACCACGAGACACCCAATTGGGCCGCGGTGAGCCCATTGAAGACAGCGCGAAAGTATTATCCCGTATGTGCGACATCATCATGATTCGTACCTTTGGGCATGAAAAGGTAGAAGCGTTTGCCAGCAACTCTCGCGTGCCGGTGATTAATGCCCTGACAGACGAGTATCACCCATGCCAGCTGTTGGCTGACATGCAGACCTATCAAGAACACCGTGGCAGCATTCAAGGTAAAACGGTTGTTTGGGTGGGCGACGGTAACAACATGTGCAATAGCTACATCAACGCCGCGCGTCAGTTTGACTTTAATCTTGTGGTGAACTGTCCTGAAGGATATGACCCCATGCCTGAATTGGTCGAAGCAAACAAAGACCGCGTACGCATCGTTCGTGACACAAAAGAAGCCGCCAAAGGCGCTCACCTACTGGTTACGGACGTATGGGCTTCCATGGGTCAAGAGGAAGAACAAAAAGAACGTGAAGCCATCTTCAAAGATTATCAGGTCAGTCCAGAGCTTATGGATCTAGCCGATAAAGAAGCGTTATTCATGCACTGTCTTCCTGCTCACAGGGGCGAAGAAATCAGCCATGATATGCTAGATGATCCTCGCGCAGTCGTATGGGACGAAGCGGAAAACCGACTTCATGCTCAAAAAGCACTGATGGAATATCTTCTAACTTCAGAAGAAGCTTAAATAAAAAAGCCCCAAATTGGGGCTTTTTTATTTCCTGCCATTTAGATACTCAAACACGCCGTCACTTCAAACGAGCTAAAACCTTAACTTTTCTTTTCTCATTCTTTGTCATTCTTTAGAAACTTTTTACCATTATCCTGTTCAAATAGTCAGACGTCATTAACTAAACCAGTTAGACAAGAACGTATAAGTTTTATTCGAAACGAAAAAAAAATTCGTTATTTCCATAATAAATTTCATGAATAACGAGAGATAACAGGCACTTAAGAAGATTTAAAAAAATGAACGAACGTTTACACCGGAATCAATTGACTAGATAATCCTTTGCGCAAATGACAATCCCTTGTGATTTGCAATTACTCGGAACTAAAAGGCAATAGTGTTTTGCCGGCGCTCTATTGAACGAAATTTGGTAGTCCCCATTTGCTCTCAATTTTGCGCCTCTTTTCTAACCCTTTTAATCTTGCTTACCCTGCACTTTCATTTCCGCCGGAATCGCGATAGCCAATTTGTGCTGGTTGTTTAAAAACATCCTTTAGATTGATTTCGATGTTAGGTTCATGAATTTTTCGTAGCCATAGAAGTGTTCCGCCCGCGACAGCGGCCGGCATAACAAAAATATTAACGATGGGAACCATCATTAGCAGTGAGATCAAGCCACCAAATCCGAACACAGAAAACCATGGTTTTTTCGCCTGTTTACGTAATTCGCGAAAATCCTGCTGGCAATTATCGGCTGCGTAATCCAAATACTGAATCGATAAGCACCAAGCCGCCCACATAAAGGCCAGCACTGGTACCAGCAAATTGATTAACGGTATCAGGGATAAGATAAACAACCCAATCATCACTGCAATGCCATAAACAATAAAGTAGATCACTTTCTTAAGCTCTCTGCCTAAGGTGCGAATGATCATTGAACCGATCGATTCTTCTGGAATATTGAGCCCAGATTCTTTTTGTATTTTTTCCGCTAAAAGCCCGTTAAATGGTGCCGCGAAGACATTGGTAATAAATGTAAAACTCATGGCATAGCCTAATAAAAACACCAAACCAAAAATGGTATAAAGAATCCATTCAACGAACGGTAACCAACTGGGAACCCAATCCATCAGAAACTGGACACTGCTCGGTAACAAGCTGAACAAAGAAACCGCCATTACTACAAATAAGATAGCGTTGGCCACCAGCGGAATCAAAATGAACTTTCGATACCCTGAACTCAATAAAACACGTAAGCCAATTAAAAAATAATGCATCTGATATTCTCGACTACAACTTATCCTAAACTATGCCACATTCTGCATTCGTTTAAAGTAATTCACTTGAAAATTGTTGGCGAACCCTAGCGACTAAGAAGTCCACCGCGACTTTAATCTTGGGCACATGATAATCCAGTTTTTGATAAAGCATATAGACCCCTAACTTTTGTTCGCTAATTTGCAAGGGATCCGCAAACTTCAATTCGACTAGCTCGCCTTGTCCAAGGTACTCACGGATAACCCAACGCGGCAACATCAAAAGCCCTTCCCCTGATATACAGTGTTGAACTAACCAACGCCCGTTGTTACTGGTCAGGCCTTCATTGGGAGCCACGTTCTGCCACTGACCAGAAACCTGAGTGAGCCATGGTGTCGCCCCCATCGGGGTTTTAAAAAACAGGCCTTTATGCGAGGTTAAATCTTGCGTGTGAGTGGGAACACCATGCTCTGCTAGGTATTTGGGCGATGCAACCATCACAAATTGGTTATTCAATAAAGGCACAGCCAATATCCGTTCATCCGGTACTACTCCGCCTCGAAAGGCGATGTCCACATCGTCACGCCCAAGCTTGCTCAGTGCGTCACTCAGCTCCAAATCGACTACGATACTTGGATAGAGCGCCATAAACTCATCTAGCAACGGCAATAGCACCCGCTCACCAAAACCCACCATTGAGCTAATCTTGAGTCGACCCTGGGGCTCCGTTTGATAATTTTTCACACGTTGCTCACTGCGAGTGAGCTGATCCACTAGGGTTGTGACCTCATTAAAGTAATCACGTCCCACCTCCGTCAGTGTCACCTTACGGGTACTGCGCACCAATAACTGTGCCTGCAGGTGAGACTCTAAATCACTGACCCGACGTGATATGGACGAAGCCGGAACGCCATGGCGCTCTGCCGCTGCTGAAAACCCGCCCAGTTCCACAGTAGATATGAAGTACTGAATGGCCCTTAAATGATCCATTTTCTACCCATTATTGCTTTTATGACAATTTAATTTCGCCTACATAGCTATATATCACATCTTTTTATAGGGTAATACTGGCACTACGTATAAAAGGAGCAATCTAATGGCCCAATACACAGAAATTCTATTAACCGCCCGCCCAGATGGACGCCCAATTGGCCCTCATATGTTTGAGGTCGTTAAGAAGGACATGCCTAAGCCCGGCCCGGGGGAAATTCTGATCAAGCAAACCCACATGTCGCTAGACCCTGCCATGCTGGGTTGGATGAGCCCAGATACTGAGAGCTATATTCCACCGGTAGAACTTGGCACTGTGATGCGATCCAGCGGCTTAGGCGAGGTGGTCGAATCGAATCACCCAGACTACGCCATCGGTGACAAAGTGATGGGCATGACTGGCTGGGCCGAATACTTGGTGAGTAATGGCCAAGGATTCAACAAGGTACCACCGGGTGTTACCGAAGAAATGGCATTGGCCGTTTTCGCTTTACCGGGTCTAACCGCAACACAAGGCCTATTCAACATTGGTAAACCTAAAGCGGGCGAAACGCTTGTCGTGACGGGTGCGGCTGGTTCCGTAGGTTCGCTTGTGGGGCAAATGGCCAAAGCCGATGGCCTGCGCGTGATAGGCGTGGTGGGCAGCGAAGAAAAAGCGGACTGGATCGTAAACGAACTGGGCTTCGACGGCGCGATCAACTATAAAAGCGACAATCAAGCTGAACAGCTTGCAGAATTGACACCCAATGGAGTCGATGTGTTCTTCGAAAACACCGGTGGCCCGATTCAACAATTGATTTTTGATCGTATGAATAACCACGGTCGCATCGTTGTATGTGGCATGATTGCCGATTACACCTCTGCATCTCCAGCACCCGGCCCGAACTGGATTCCGCTGATCAAAAAGCGCATCACGATCCAAGGGTTCGCCATGCCTGATCATTTTAAAGATGTACCGGCCCTGTTATCAAAACTCACCCCTTACGTGATGGGCGGCAAAATCCAATTCCGTACCCACACACTAGAAGGCCTAGACAGCGCCATGACGGGTTTAAACCTGTTTTTCACCGGCGGTAACCAAGGTAAGCTCATCGTCAAACTGTAATTTCACTCGCCACTCAAAGCACTCTCTTTGGGTGGCGTTTCCACTCCCCTCGCTCTTCTTCCCAATTCAGTACAAATCCATTATCGCTTTCAAGTACAAACGCACCACAATTTGGTAACATGCCGCGTCGATAATTGAAAGGTGGCCCGATGAACTGGATGGATTTCGTTCTTGATATTTTAGAGCTGATAATTTGGCCTTTTACGCTATTGATGAGTTTACTCATTTTAAGAAGTCCACTCGGCCTGCTCCTGCCATTTGCCCAGTCCATTCGATATAAAGATTTTGAACTGCAATTCAGCCAAGATCTCAACCAAGTGCGACAAGACGCACACTCGGATCTTGAAGCCTGGCTACCTGAACGTGACCAACAACGACTGATGGAGTTGGCCAGCCACCTGCCCAATCATGGCATTCTCGAAGCGTGGAGTCATCTGGAACTCAGTGCAGAAAAATTACTTTTAAAACGATTCCCAGCGCTCGTGATTCCTACCGAGCAAAGATACAAATTTTTAGGCAAAGCCTTACTAGAGCATAATTTGATCGACGAAAAGCAAAGTAAATTGTTTCATGAGCTTAGACGCTTACGAAATCGCGTCGCCCATGCGAAAGGCTTCGAAGTGAATGCACTACTGGCGCAGCAATACATCAATATTTGTTTCGCACTATCAGAAAGTTTAGGTAAGCAGGCCTTGGATGAGGCATAGGCCCCAGCCAAGGTTTAAGATTCGCCCGTACTAGGTCGTTGCGATGCGCTTCACCACATTGACCATGGCCTCGCACAAGCTATTCAAGCTGTCGTCGCTGATGACGAACGGCGGTAGCACATAGATCAGTTTTCCAAACGGCCGCACCCAAACCCCCTCTTCTACAAACATCGGCTGGACGGTAGGCATGTGCACCGGCTCATGTAGTTCGATGACACCGATGGCCCCAAGAACCCTAACATCGGCGACATTTTCTAAATCTCGGGCGGCGTTCAACCCAGCCTTAAGGCCTGTTTCAATGCGAGCCACCTGATTAGGCCATTCGTTGCGTTTCAGGATAGCGATACTGGCATTGGCAATCTGGCAGGCTAGCGGGTTCCCCATAAACGTAGGGCCATGCATGAAGACGCCGGCCTCTCCTTCGCAAATGCCTTTGGCAACCTTATCTGTGCACAAGGTCGCCGCCAAACTCATAAAACCACCGGTGAGCGCTTTTCCGACACATAAAATATCAGGCGTAATACCCGCCCACTCACACGCAAACATTTTTCCGGTACGCCCAAAACCTGTCGCTATTTCATCGGCAATTAACAGAATACCCAGCTCATCACATAAGGCCCGGACTTGCTTTAAATAATCTGGATGATAAAAACGCATACCGCCCGCGCCCTGCACAATGGGCTCTAAAATGACGGCCGCCACTTCGTTCTGATGATGTCGAATCATTTTTTCGAAGTCAGCCATATGGTGTGGCTCAAATTCATCGTAGAAACCACAGGGCGGTGCTTCAGCAAAAATATGCTTAGGAAGAATGTTTTCAAACATGTGATGCATGCCGTTCACCGGATCACACACCGCCATAGTGGCATAGGTGTCACCGTGATAGCCGTTACGAACGGTTAGCATTTTATTTTTTTGTTGCTGGCCCTGGCTTATGCAATATTGAAACGCCATCTTCATGGCTACTTCTACTGATACGGATCCAGAATCACAAATAAACACTTTATTTAACCCGCTCGGCGCCAACGACACGAGGCTCTCACATAAGCGAACCGCGGGCTCATGAGTGAGCCCACCAAACATGACATGACTCATTGTGTCAATTTGCTCGTGAGCGGCTTGTCTCAATTCCGGGTGACCATAGCCGTGCACACATGACCACCATGAGGCCATGCCATCAATTAAACGCCGACCATCTTTCAAATGGATAAACTCATCTGAGGTGCTTTCAACAACGAACGGCAACAATGGACTGGTGAAAGAAGAATACGGATGCCAAACATGCTGCTGGTCGAGGCTGAGTATTTCTTGTTCCGTTAACGGCATAGCAGTGAAACCCTGAAATAAAACTATGCCGTATTCTATCGCCTCTGCGCGGTGTTACCAGTACAATTCTCACCATCTTCCGCTTTGTGGACACTACACCATGATGAAAGCTGTGGCCTTTACGAAAAGCCTTCCCATTTCAGACCCTGAATCATTGCAGGACATAGAGTTGCCAATTCCATCGGTATCAGGACGCGATCTGTTGGTGGCTGTTGAAGCCATCAGTGTGAACCCCATCGACAGTAAAGTTAGACTGCGTGCCCTACCGGAAAAAGGAGAGCCTAAGATCGTGGGCTTTGACGCCATAGGTACTGTGGTCGAGGCCGGACCTGAATGTGAGCTATTCAAAAAAGGGGATCGAGTGTTCTACGCGGGGGATGTGGGCCGCGCAGGCAGCAATGCTGAATACCAGTTAGTGGATGAACGCATTGTCGGGTTTGCACCTAAAGCCATCGACAAGGCCCAGGCGGTCGCCATGCCCCTCACCGCCATCACCGCCTATGAAATGCTGTTTGATCGCTTAGGCATCCAGCACAAGGCACCCTTTATTACGCAAGAGCCTGTTTTGCTCATTACCGGAGCGGCTGGCGGCGTCGGCAGTGCCATGATTCAGTTAGCTAAGATTCAATGTCCAAATGCTTTAGTCATTGCGACGGCCAGCCGACCTGAAAGCCAAGCTTGGTGCTTAGAAATGGGGGCTGATCATGTCATCAACCACCACCAAGGCATTCAATCGGAATTAGCCCGCATCGGCATTACCAATGTAAGCCACATCGCCAGCCTGACTCATACAGCTGATCATTATCCCGATTTTGTAGAGGTCATTCAGCCCCAAGGAAAAATTTGTCTGATCGATGACCCTGCCAAGCCATTGGATATTCAGCCATTGAAAATGAAGAGTGTCAGCTTACATTGGGAATTAATGTTCACACGCCCCCGTTTTCAAACTGAGGACATGATCCGTCAACATCACATTTTAAATGAAGTCGCCCAGTGGCTAGACAAGGGTCGCCTCATTTCCACCCAGCGCCAGCATCTAGGCTCCATCAATGCGGAGCATTTAAAACAAGCTCACAGCCTAATCGAATCCAGTTCCGTCATCGGCAAGATCGTTTTGGAAGGTTTCTAGAACGACTGTACATCTACGGAGGGGGTTTCCCCTCCTACAATTCTTTGATCTTAAAGCCAGGCGCACAATAACTTTTACTTATCAACTTTAGTGGATATGTGTATTTGATGTTACTAGGTTATGGCAAATTGTTTCATTTTGAAAAAACTCTCATTTTCTCCTCACGCCCTGATGGTGACTGAACTAAGCTTACCTCAGCTACGTTCATAACTAGAGGGATCTCAGCATGAGAGTTACCGTCATCTATCGCGTGGACCCTGGGGCACTGGGGCCGGGTAGTGAATCCATTGTTGAAGGGTTTTGTCGCTTCGCGCAAAAAGAGTTTGATGACCTATTCAAGGACTGCATCGACTGGGAGATCATGCCGAGATTTGACAAATCAGAAAAAGAAATTCAATACAAGATTCGCAACCGAGATTTATCGGTTCAACAAGCGTCTCTCTACCTCGACGCATTAGGAAAAGAACAGGGAAGCTTTGAATCCAAGCTTTATAAACAACTAGAAAGCAGTATCGCTCACTATCAACACTTGCGTTCTAGAATGGCCTCGTAGAGTAGCAAACGAAAAAGACCCGGCCTCACATCGTGCTTCGAACACGGAGGCCGGGGTGTCTCACCAGAACGGTAACCTTACAATAATTCAATCATTAGAATGGTGTGTATTCACTAGGTAGTGGGAATACAAAGCGACCTTCTACTGGATAGTGATCGGATAGATCCCACGACCCCCAGTGCTTACTAGAAATACTACGAGGCGTCAGCATCTTGTTCTCGCTATCGTAGGGCGCTAAATGGGCATTGCTGTACAACACATAGTCTAAATACTCTGTGTATTGATCTTCCGCATACACATTCACAGGGCCCGCATAGCTATGTGGATACAAACCCGTTGCTTCCGGTTCCGTCGCATCCATTAGGGCTAAAAAGTCTTCGTGCTCTTGCGGGAAATGCAATTTGTCGACGTTGAAGTCACCCGCCATGATCACTGGCTCTTCATATGGAATGTTCTTGTCGTCAATGAACGATTTAAGCTGCGCTAGCTGAGCAAAACGCACCGCAATATCGGCCTCACCCGTGTATGCATGCGTGTGTGTGCCAAAGATGTGATAGGCGTTACTTCCTTTACGAATCTTAGCGTAGTTCATGCCCTTACCCGCTAGACAACCATCTTCTCGACAGGCGTCATATACAACGGCATCGTGTTCTTCTATAGGCCAGCGACTGGCAATGAATGAACCACCCGTTAGAATTTTGCCAAACTTCCATGGTATCTCGGTAAGGTAAGGGTATTCTTTCGATACATCTGATCTAAATTGAGCCGTCAATACAGGATCAAAGACTTCTTGGAATACGATGACATCATAGTTCGTCATGATCTCTGCAATCGTATCTAGGCGGTTGCCCGTGTTTTTGGCTTCAATACCAGGCAACAGAGCCCATGTGTTGTAAGTCAATACTTTCAGTTCATTTGAGTATTGGGTCTTTTCTGTCTTTTGGAAGTTATCATGGATCACATAGCGAATGTCATCACCAGAAACTCGGGCATATTCTGAACGAAACGCTAATGTTTGATCATCGTCTAGAGCAACATTATGAATGTCACGATCGTAGTACCACGGGTCATCTTGGCCGCTTAACCACATTTTACTAAACGTCATTGTACCGGTCAGTTTTTGGCGTAATTTTACCGACTCATTTGCCCCAGATACTTGGGTGGTGAAATAGTAGTCTCGGCCCCACTTGATGCCTTGATCACGATTAAAACGCAAGAATTTAACGGTCGCTAACGGTGCTACTTCGGTCGCCAGTTGCTCCCATTCGTCACCATGAGTAATGTTGGTATGCCCTGATTGCACCGTATTAATCTGCAAGGTTTGCATTGTGTTATTGGTTAAATAGATATAGCTTTCTGCAAAGGCTTGTCCGCATAGGAATAGCCAGATTAAAGCCAGGTGACGAATCCTGATCATGTGTCTTGTCCTGTATTTTTTATCTTTATTTTTTGGGCACACGGTGTGCGCTTAGGACAAGTATTGTATGAACCCCTAGTACCAGCCCCCAATGTCATAACAGGACACTACTAGGAGCTAATTCGGTCATACCCATGCAGTGGTATGAAGTTGGCCAAAAATGTTATGGGCAAACTACGCCCAACGCAGCACTCCCACGTCTTGATGGTGCTCACACCATTGTAATAATTGCTGCCACTTTTGATTAAGAATTTGCGCCACGACATCTTCGCCTAATCGAGCAAAATTATGATCATGCTCATCCCAGCCTTTATACGTGCTTAACCCTTGTTTTATCTGCTCTATATCTCGCAGAGACAAATTGGTGTCTAACGCAAATTGAACAAAACGACATCCTTGTGGATAGCATATGAGGAGATTGCGGATTTTAAGTGCAAGACTGGGTTTAATGGGCCTTAGGAACTGAAAGGTTAATCGCATCACTTCGGGTGAAACTTGATCCATCATATGACTGCGCTGAGTACGTTTTGATGCCATCCTGTGAACCCCGTTGTTGTTATTGATTGGGTCCTTTGATACTACTCTCTTGAGCTTTTCATCAACAAGGAAAAAATCGGCCATTTTTTGGCGTTATCAACCCACCATGACTTGATCTCTGCCGTTGTCTTTTGCCATGTATAGGCGCTCATCTGCGGTGCGAAACAATTCTTCTATCGACTCATTACTTTGTAAGCTAGCGACGCCTATGCTCGCGGTGATCACACCCACTTCGTCAAATTTGTGTTGGTGAAGATGCTGAATAATTCGATTACAAACGGCACAGGCAAACTTACGCTCCGTATTCGGCAACACAAGCAGAAACTCTTCTCCCCCCCAACGATAAAGCCGGTCACTGGGGCGAATAGCATCTTTTACCACTTTAGAAAACTCCAGTAACACCATGTCACCCACCTGGTGGCCATACTCATCATTGATTCGTTTGAAGTAGTCTATATCGACTATGGCAATGGTCAGCGGCTCGCCATCTTTAAGAGATCGCTGATAAAACGCGGTGACCTCTGCCTGTCCTGCTCGGCGGTTCCCTAGGCCAGTCAAAGCATCCGTATGGGCAATCTCTTCCATGCGCAAACGCGCGTTTTCGAGTTGCTGATTTCGTAAATGCAGCTCTCTAGTACGAGATTGCACTTTGGCCTCTAAGTGCTGATTTAGATGATCCAAGTCTTTTTGGATCACGGCTCTATCTCGAACATTTTTGATGAGGTAATAGATGACAATCACCAGCACCAATATAAAGCTGACGATGCTGTTTATTTGCCAGTGATACTGACGGTACAAAGATGAGGGGAGATTAGATACGCTGGAGCCCGGCGGTATGTACGACTCTCGTAGATGAAAGCGCTGGTATTGGTTGTAATCGAAGGCGGCCGAATACGATGCTTTTTGCACAATTGGCATATCAGACGCGGCCTTACCATGCAGAATTTCCAGCGCCATTTGCGCAGCGTTTGCACCATGACGATAAGGATCGTTCATCATGCCGCCCACCACGCCATTTCCAATCATCAACCCACCCCACATACCATAAATCGGAGCAGAGCTGCGCTGGGACAACATTTTCAGTTCGCGCTCAAACGAAAAATACGCGCCTAAGCTATCCTTGTGTATTGCGAGCATTAATATGGCCGTGTTTGGCGGCAGCGACGCGGCTTGCTCATACAATTCATTGAGAGTAAAACGATCCCATATCTCTAAAGACACCGTAGGGGTACGCCATTCAGATTGAATCCGCTTTGCTTCATTGACCATACGTAGCCCTAGGCCCGTGGTATCCCCCAGCATGATGATGCGCTTAATGTTAGGCTGAATATGCTGGATCAGATCTAGGTTACCCTCGATTTCCATGCCTTCTAAAATACCCGTGATGTTCTTCTGATCCGCTAGCAGCTCAGGGTCGAATACATTCACACCGGAGAAAACGACGGGCACTTCTGGGAATAGCTTGGCTCGGTGGTTAAGTATGAAATGATACGCATGATCATCACTGGTGATGATCACATCAGGCCGGTAATGCCTGTACTTGTAAGTTAAAAGGTCTGAGAAATAGTTAAAATACGCTGGCTCATCGACAAATCGACGGGCGTCCATGAATTCCACATGAATGTTTTCTGGATCAACATCACTGGCTAGTGCAGCGACCACCCCCTTGGTAAGTTGATCGGTCCAAGCATATTGAGGGTGATAGCTATTGAGTAATAACACATGGGGCGTTTCGGCGCGACTATGAGCTACCCACAAGAATACTAAGCAGAGTGCATAACCACACAGTCTCATGGCACCCTCTCTTTTTACTTCATCCCGAAAAGTATAGTGAGGCTGCTCTCATCACGCGAGGGAGAAATCAGAAGCTCCCCCCCCTCTATTAGATAAAGTTACTCTAAAAAAAAATGTTTTTGGTCGATCTTGCACAATGGTTATGGGCGGTCGCTCGATCAAGCACATCGCCGCCCATGATTTCTTATCTAATCTTCACCCAAGAAGCCACCGGTCTGATGAGCCCAAAGTTGACTGTACACACCGGACTTTGCCACCAACTCTTCATGACTGCCTTCTTCGATAATCTCGCCTTTATCCAATACAATCAGGCGGTCCATGGCGGCAATCGTTGAAAGTCGGTGGGCAATTGCGATAACCGTTTTGCCTTCCATCAAAGTGGTAAAGCTTTCTTGGATGGCGGATTCCACTTCGCTATCTAGGGCTGATGTCGCTTCATCTAAGATCAGTATTGGCGCATTTTTCAGCAATACCCGTGCGATCGCGATTCGTTGCCGCTGACCACCAGACAATTTTACACCTCGCTCGCCCACTTGAGCATCAAACCCAGTATTGCCATGAGGGTCGCTAAGCCCTTGAATAAAATCGTAGGCCTGCGCTTGCTTAGTCGCTTCAATTAAGTCTTCTTCTGTAGCATCAGGGCGCCCATAAAGGATGTTGTCACGCACACTACGGTGTAACAGTGACGTGTCCTGAGTCACCATGCCGATCTTGGCTCTCAAACTGTCCTGCGTCACCGCCTTGATGTCCTGGCCATCAATTTCAACCTGACCAGATTGCACATCATAAAATCTCAACAACAAATTTACGAGTGTCGATTTACCTGCGCCACTGCGCCCCACTAACCCAACTTTTTCACCAGGCTTAATGTTCAAGTTAAGGTTTTTAAACACGTATTGCTCTACGCCGGCGTGTGGGTCGGCATAAGAAAATGACACATTCCGGAAAGTTAAGCCCCCAGCTTGAATTTGAATGGGTTTAGCCTGTTCTGTGTCCTGTACTTCGAGCGGCTTCGATAAGGTTGCCATACCGTCAACAACAGTGCCTATGTTTTCAAATAAACTGCTCACTTCCCACATTATCCATTGCGCCATTCCATTAAGACGCAAGGCTAAACTCACAGCGACCGCAATGGCACCGGCGGTGATAGCGCTCTCCACCCATAAGTACAGGCCTAACGCACCAATCGCCAACACCAAAAAGTAGTTGATGACATGAACCGATACATTCAGTCCAACCGCCAGTCGCATTTGGCGGTAAACCGTTTGCATAAATCCGTCCATTGCATCTTTCGCATACTGACTCTCTCTGGCGTTATGGCTGAATAGTTTGACCGTCGCGATATTCGTGTAGGTATCCACGATTCGCCCCGTCATGTCGCTTCTCGCATCGGCTTGCTTCGAAGACACTTGCTTCAACTTAGGAATAAACATCCACTGCACCAAGATGTAAAACACCAGCCACACCACGACAGGCGCAATCAACCGTGCGTCGGCCTGACCAATCACCACGAGCATCGAAAAGAAATAAACAAAGATATACACCATAACGTTAAGCAACTTCATAACACTCTCTCGAATCGCTAGAGATGTCTGCATAACCTTGGTCGCTATTCGACCCGCAAATTCATTTTGATAGAAATCTAAGCTTTGCTTTAACAAATAACGATGTGCCATCCATCGAATGGACATGGGAAAGTTACCCATTAAAATTTGATGGATCACCATGGAATGTATGAGCACTAACAACGGCATGCCCACCAATAGCATGCCCCCTAAAAACCACAAAGTGCCGCCTTTTTCTTCAAATAAGGTGGCGGGATCTTTATCGACTAGCCAATCCACCAGCTGCCCCAAAAACCCGAACAATGACACTTCAAAGATGGCAAGAAAGGCGGTGGATACCGTCATGTAAAACAGTGGCCAAAACATTCCCTTGGTAAAATGGCGGCAAAATGCCCATAGGGTATTAGGCGGTTGAACCGGCTCTTCTGGGGGGTAGGGGTTTATGACTCGTTCAAAAAAGGAAAACATATAACGCGTTCACTGAAACATGAGAAAACCGGCATTGTAGCCAGCTTTCTCACGTTTCTCTATCACGAAGGCGTAAGGATTTGTTAGCAGAACTCTGTTTCCAAGGCCGCCTCCGCCGTTAATGATGCTCTCACCTGCTTGGCAGCTTGAATCATGTTTTTCAATGCTAATTCTGTTTCAGGCCAGCCCCGGGTTTTTAGACCACAATCAGGGTTCACCCACAATTGGGAAAGAGGAATGCATTGTCCAGCGCGCTCAATGAGCGCCACCATGTCGTCTACTGTTGGTACGACAGGTGTGTGAATATCGTACACACCGGGGCCAATATCATTGGGGTAATTAAACACCTCAAAGGCGTTTAACAGTGCCATTCGTGAGCGACTCGTCTCGATGGTGACAACATCGGCATCTAAGTCTGCAACCGATTCAATAATGTCGTTGAATTGGCTATAGCACATGTGAGTATGGATTTGCGTGCTGTCATGAACCGCTTTTACGCAATATCGAAACGCATTTACAGCCCAATGCAAATAGGCCTTCCAATGCTCCCTATTCAGCGGCAACCCCTCTCGCAGTGCAGGTTCATCCACTTGAATAATCCGAATCCCCTCCTGCTCTAATACCGCGACCTCTTCGGCCAATGCCTGTGCTAATTGCCACGCTTGTCGCGGCAGGCTGACATCCTCACGTGGAAACGACCAGAACAGCATCGTGATCGGCCCAGTGAGCATGCCTTTTACCGGTTTACTCGTGAGTGATTGCGCGTATCGGGTCCACTTTACCGTCAACCCGTTTACGCGGCGTATATCGCTTACAATGATGGGCGGCTTTACGCAGCGTGAACCATAGCTTTGAACCCATCCATATTGGCTAAAGCCATAACCTTCTAGCTGTTCGCCGAAAAATTCGACCATGTCATTACGCTCGGCCTCACCATGAACCAACACATCAAACCCTAGCGACTCTTGTAGCGAAATAGACTGCTCGATGTGACGCCGAATGACAGACTCATACTCCTCAAGCGCAATCGTATTTTCTCTATACGCTTTACGGGCCGCTCTTAATTCAGGGGTCTGAGGAAATGATCCGATCGTGGTAGTTGGCAAAACAGGCAGATGTAAAGCGGACTGCTGCTGTTTTCGTTTAGAAAACACCGATGCGCGCCCATACTCTTTTAAGGGAGCTGTCCAAGGTGTATCTGACTCATGACGTTGAGCCTGAATATGACTATCCAATGCACGCTGCCACTCTCTAATTTTTGGTATCACACCGCCAGCCAAGCACGCATGACGGAGTAAAGTAAGCTCTTCTAATTTCTGTTTTGCGAATGAAAACAAAGCACCATGTTGCGATTGAAGTGCATGTTCTTGCGACACATCCATGGGACAGTGCAATAAAGAACATGTAGTCGACAACCAAAGTCTTCGATCCAATCGTTGGCCATAAGACGCAAGTTTTTCGTATACGCCTTTCAAGTTCCCTCTCCAGATATTGCGCCCCTGAATCACCCCAAGCGACAGCACTCGATAATTCGGCAACTGGTCCAGTACTCTTTCTACGGTATGCCAGTCCTGTAAGGCGTCAATATGAACACCTGCAACCGGTAATCGAGCCAGAAGGCTGGCCTGTTCTGCTACGTTCGCAAAATACGTCGCCACCAGTGTATTGAGCCCTACTTGATTTAACTCATGGTAGGCTTGCTCGAAACCTTGTCGCCAAGACGCATCTAGATTTAGCCCCAGAATAGGTTCGTCTAACTGCACCCAGGTGACACCTGCGGATTTTAACGCCGCGAGTATCTCACCATATGCCTTGGTTAATGCGGGTAATAGGGCTAATACCGAAGCCTCCCCCTGATAGTCGGCCAACCATAGATACGTCAAAGGCCCCACGAGGACGACTTTCGCTTTACTTTGACGCTGTTGAACACGGGCCACATCGCCCAATAGGCTTGCACAATGCACATGAAATGCTTGACCTTCGGTTAGCTCTGGCACGATGTAATGGTAATTTGTGTTAAACCATTTCTTCATGGCACACGCTTGTTGGTCCTTTCCTTTCGGTGCTCTGCCCCGCGCCATTCGAAAGTAAGTATCCAGATCCACTGGCTGTCCGCTAGGGTGCTGGAAACGTTTTGGCACCGCCCCCAAATACGCCGTCATGTTTAATACTTGGTCGTAATAGGCAAAATCCCCCACCGTTACCCAGTCTAACCCTGCGCCCTCTTGTTCCTGCCAGTGACGCTCTTTAAGCGTGTTTGCCTCTTCAATCAACTGCCCCTGTGTGATTTTTTCTGCCCAGTAATCTTCCAGTGCCCATTTCAACTCGCGGCTCTTTCCAATTCTTGGGTAGCCCAGAACGTGTAATTCAATATTTTTCATGTTTATTCTCATTTGGGTGCAATTACCTAATACATCATCCCTGCCACACAAAATTGAATCAAACTCATAATTTTCAAAAAAATATTGAATTTTTTTAATGCAGGCTTTTTAATAACCAACTTAAATCACGGTGAGAGGTGAAAATGAATATCGAGCTCAGGCACTTAAAAACCTTGATGGCACTGCATCAAACAGGTTCCTTGGTAGAAGCGGCGGCCCATATCCACCTCACGCAATCGGCTCTGAGCCATCAATTAAAAGAGTTAGAAGGCCGCCTTGATCAGCCGCTTTTTTACCGAAAGACGAAACCGGTACGCTTTACGCCAGCGGGGCAGCGCCTGCTTGAGCTCGCCGAATCAGTCCTCCCTCAAATAGAGGCCACAGAACGAGACCTGTCGCGTATTCGCCAAGGTCGCAAAGGCCGCCTGAACATCACCATCGAATGTCATAGCTGTTACGATTGGCTCATGCCGACGTTGAATGAATTTCGAGGTCACTGGCCTGAAGTGGAGCTGGACATGCTTGGCGGTTTCCACTTTGACTCGATTGCCAAATTAAAAAACGGCGAGCTGGACCTTGTGGTGACATCTGATCCGAAAAACGATGAAGACATTGAGTATCTACCGCTGTTTAAGTATCAAGCCATGCTGGTGGTCGCGCCTGATCATTCATTAGCAGATAAAAGTGTGATCGAGCCTCACGATCTATCAAAAGAAACACTCATCACCTATCCCGTCGATTGCTCAAGCCTCGATATCTTCCAATGCTTTTTAACCCCTGCTGGCATCGAGCCGGGGCACTTGCGCCAAGTTGAGCTCACCATGATGATGGTGCAATTAGTGGCCAGTAAACGGGGCATCAGTTGCTTGCCGAACTGGGCCGTTCACGATTATGTTAAGCAAGGTTTCGTAGTTGAAAAGCCTCTAGGACGTCACGGTGTTTTTCGCACCTTGTATGCCGCGGTACGTGCCGAGCAAGCCGAAAACGCATTCATCCAAGACTTTAAAAATATTGCTCAACGAGTTTGTCACCAGCACTTAGAAGGCATTAAACCCGCTTAATAATAAAGCAGGTTGTAAAAGCTAATCTCTAAAGAGTAAAAAACAGCGAATAGGCTCAACTATACTTTTTGGGTATCGATCCTGAGAGTACCCTATGAGCCTGTTCACCCGCTTGATTTTGCCACTGATTTTCTCTTTCCCTGCTGTCAGTTTCGGGGCATTCGATACGAACCCTTTGAAAAGCGTATTGGTGTTCTTGGCTCACCCTGATGACGAGACTTGGTGCAGCGGCACCTTGGCTAAATTAGCCAAACAAGGAACTGACATTCACGTTGTTTACGCGACCAGTGGTGGACGAGGAAAGGATCGATCAGGACAACACCGCCAGGGAGACGTTTTGGCGCGGGAAAGAGAACAAGAATCAACACGCGCCCTCAAAGCATTAGGCTTACCGAATCCCCCTACCTTCCTGCGCATGCAAGATCGCGAACTTTCGGAAGATGTTAAATCCCTTGCGCAAACAGTACATGACCTACTTGAAGTACATACTCCAAGTGCGGTTTTTACATTTCAGGCCGATGGCATCACAGGGCATAAAGATCACAAACTGGTGTCGCAAGTGATCTCGACAAGCCTTAAGCGGCCTCCTAATCAGGTAAAGCTGTTTTGGTTCGCCGTCAGCCAATCAAGAGCAAGCCACCTTGAGCGCTTGTCTCACCAATTCCATAATCCTTACGTCGTCAAATATCCAGTGGCGGATGAAAACATCCATTTTAAAGTAAACGTGGCAAATGAAAGTCAAAGAAGAATAGAGGCCTTTTATCAATACCAAACTCAATTTCCAACAAGCCTTCAGAATTTATGGAAAGCGTTTGTGAGTGAATCCGTTTATGAAGATTGGATAGCCATTCGATAAAGAATTTTAAAAAGCTGGCATAAATTCGATGAAGAATGTTAAAAAAGCAGGCATAAAAAAACCCGCCAAAAGGCGGGTTAAAATAGAACCGAAGTTCTCGCTACATTCTCACCGCGCCTCTCTTTCGAAAAGCGCAAATGCATAATGGCACTAATAACAATTTTATCTGTTCCGGAATTGTTGGGAAATGTAACATTATGTAAAGTCGGCCATTTCACACATTTTTTCCGAATAAAACTTCAGTCTTCTTCATGACTTTGAGGCCAAATTAAACTCATTTTGGCCCCATTCCACACACTTCTTTCCACTTGAGCACGCCCCCCGTGCCAGAAAATAATGCGCTGAACGATGGAAAGTCCAAGACCGTACCCGCCAGATGACCGAGTACGACTATCATCTAGCCGGGTAAAAGGTGAGAACACTCTCTCCCAATCTTTTTCTGGAATGCCATCTCCATCGTCTTCTACATCAATACGGCATAAACCGTCTGAAAAGCTGTAACAAATATGAACCTTTTCTTTAGCATACCGGCACGCATTGCCGACCAGGTTTTGCACCGCACGATGCATATAGCGAAATTCAATATCACTATATAAATGTTCCTTTGCATCGGTTTTCGATTCATACGTCACCACCACCTTGTCAGTACGGCGTTTGGTTTCATCCACGATCTGCTCTACTAACTCCAACAAATTTGCGTGCTTAAATTCGAGTATCGGACCACCTTCTTCAAGGCGCGCATACGTTAGGATTTCGTCCACTAATTCGTCTAATTCTTGTAAGTCTTTATCCATATCGGATAGCTGTTTGCTGAGATATTCATCTTGCGATTCATCCTCCAAAATTTGGACACCAAATCGCATTCGAGCGACTGGAGTTCGCAACTCGTGACTCACAGCGCGGATCATTTCTTTTTGTACGCCCATTAATCTCTGAATCTGTTCCGCCATTAAATTAAACGAGTTACCTAATCGGCCTAAGGCGTCTTTGCTTTCCACTTTTACTCGGCTATTTAGATGCCCTGCCGCTACTCGAGCACTGGCACGCTCTAAGCGCTGTAAACCAACTTCAAACCGTTGAACCAACCAATAGACCGCTAGGCCTGTTAGTAAGACAGCCATCACGATCACGATGAAGATGCTCACCAACGAAAGGTCGTTGTTGAATTCAACCGGGCCGAATTCCAAGGCTGTCGGCTCTGGCGTGAATTCGAGAAACCATGTCTGATAGGAGTCCAGTGTTTGAAAACTTAGAATACTGCTCTCTTGGCTCTGGCGATAAAGGGGCTTTCGCTCAGTGGTCACCCACGTCAAATAAGAATAGCGGTCCAACGACCGAGCATCGTGCTCCAACAATTTTCGGGCTAGGCTAAAGACGCCCTCGACTAACTGATTTTCGACACCCAAAAACACGCCAGAAATGACGAGCCTTTGGCCATCTCGTGTGAACGCTTTACTCGCTCGATAGCCATGAGCCTCTTGCTCTAGTACAACCTGTTCATCCTGGAGACGATAATAGAGGATGAAGTCAGACTCTAATTCAGTGATAGGTACAACGGAGAGGTCAATGCCGAGCTGCTGTGAAATCCAAGGCAGATCGGTCGATGTCGTTAAGGAATCGTGGGCAAGGGACAGTACATCACCCAGTAAACTCTGTCTTTGCTGTATCGATTGGATGTGTTGAACGAAGTGAAGTGTGCTAAACGAGCTGAAGGTGACCAAAATAAGAATGGCCAGCACACCCACATAAACCCGAGAAAAAATAATGTAGCCCTTTTAGTCGTTATAAATGTGGACGCTATAAATCTTTTACGAACAAATAACCTTTGCTACGAACCGTCTTAATGCGTTTAGGTTGAAGAGGGTCGTCACCAATTTTGGGACGAATCCGGCTAATTCTTACGTCAATCGACCGATCTTGGCCATCGTACTCAATACCGCGCAGCGCTGTGAAGATTTCCTCTCGACTAAGGACTCTACCCGCATTGGACGTCAGTAGCCACAACAAATCAAACTCGGCACTGGTCAGATCGATGGGCTCTTCATCCAACCAGGCTTCTCGCATGCCATTATCTACGGTGAGATTGGCGAATGAGACCCTGTCTTGTCCGCTGGCATCTTGCGATTCAACCCCTTCAGCAGCACCACCGTCTTTTACGCGACGCAGCAAGGCTCGAATTCTAGCCAAAAGCACTCGTGGACGAACCGGTTTCGCCAAATAGTCATCCGCACCCATCTCTAGCCCCAGTACTTGGTCTAGGTCATCGTCACGGGCCGTCAACATGATAATGGGACCGGCGTAATATGGTCGAACCAAGCGACATATGGACAAACCATCTTCACCTGGCAGCATGAGATCAAGAATGACCAAGTCTGGCTTTTCTGTTTTGATGCGATCGACCGCAACAGCCCCATCCCCTTCGACTGACACTTCCAAGCCGTTGGATTCAAGGTATTCCTTTGTCAGTCCCGCCAAGCGTTCATCATCTTCAACAATTAAGATGTGCCAGCTTTCATCGTGATGAGGCGATTGATCCATAAAACATCCCGGTTACTAAATTGAGCCCTAATATACGTTAATTTAGACCCTTGTGGAGACTCTGCCCACATTTTGTAACGAATCTTTGCGGCGAAGTGAGCCAAAGGCAATTTTTTTTGCATTTTGTGGCCGATTTGAGCATAAATTTACCCACAATGGGCTGTGACCCAGTTCACTTAGTTAGCAAGCACTAACATCTGCCAATTACTCACCTTTTACACACAAATTATCCACAAGCGAAAGTGACTCACACACTATATATAGGGTTGATTCTAACTCTGAACCGCATTATCTTGTGCTTATTCGGTAGTTTTTACCATATTTTGTGTACACGAAGTAACCACCCGACCATACAAGAATAAGAAGGTGGCCAAATGGTAAACATCGCTGTACCGAAGCATCCAACATTAATACGACATATTTGTATCTTCTTTCTAGGTCTGTTTGTGAGAAAGGGGACGATTTTTATGGGCAAGGGTCAAAAATGAACAGCACACTGCATGTGACAAAACGAGACGGAGTTCGAGCGCCACTGGATTTAGATAAAATCCATAAAGTGCTGACTTGGGCAGCTGAAGGCTTAGACAATGTATCGGTATCTGAAGTTGAGCTGCGCGCACAAATTCAATTTGCCGATGGCATCTCCACGTCCGATATCCATGAAACACTCATTAAGTCAGCCGCTGACTTGATTTCGGAACGCACACCTGATTATCAATACATGGCTGCCCGCCTGAACATTTTCCATTTAAGAAAGAAAGCGTATGGCCAATATGAGCCACCACGCCTATACGACCATGTGGCCCGCTTGGTTGATATGGACCGTTATGACCGTCACCTTCTTGAAGATTACACACCAGCTGAGTTCGACCAAATGGAAGGATTCATTGAGCACAGCCGTGATATGAACTTTGCTTACGCTGCTGTAAAGCAACTCGAAGGTAAATACCTAGTTCAGAACCGTGTAACCGGTGAAGTGTTCGAAAGCCCTCAGTTTCTTTACGTTTTAATCGGCGCTTGTTTATTTGCCGGTTATGACAAGTCCACCCGCATGGATTACGTGCGTCGCTTCTATGATGCGGTTTCCACGTTCAAATTGTCTCTGCCAACGCCCATCATGGCTGGCGTGCGTACACCAACGCGCCAATTCAGCTCTTGTGTATTGATTGAGACAGGCGACTCTCTAGATTCCATCAACGCAGCCGCAGGCGCGATCGTAAAATATGTTAGTCAACGTGCAGGCATCGGTATCAATGCTGGCCGCATCCGCGCTCTAGGCAGTCCAATCCGTGGTGGTGAAGCGTTCCACACCGGTTGTATCCCTTTCTACAAACACTTCCAGACGGCTGTTAAGAGCTGCTCACAAGGCGGTGTGCGTGGTGGTGCTGCTACCCTGTTCTACCCTATTTGGCACCTAGAAGTAGAAAGTCTACTCGTTCTAAAAAATAACCGTGGCGTTGAAGAAAACCGTGTTCGCCACTTGGACTACGGCGTTCAAATCAACAAACTCATGTACAACCGTTTAATCAAAGGCGAGCACATCACCCTGTTCAGCCCTTCTGACGTTCCCGGTTTATATGACGCATTCTTCGAAGACCAAGATAAGTTTGAAGAGTTGTACGTTAAATATGAGCAAGAGCCCGGCATTCGCAAGCAAAGCATCAAGGCGATGGAACTCTTCTCTGTGTTGATGCAAGAGCGCGCCAGCACCGGTCGTATCTACATTCAAAACGTTGACCACTGTAATACCCACAGTCCGTTCAACCCAGAACATGCACCGATTCGTCAATCTAACCTGTGTTTAGAAATCGCGCTACCAACCAAGCCGCTTCAAGACATCAATGACAAAGAAGGCGAGATTGCTCTGTGTACGCTAGCCGCGTTTAACCTTGGCGCCCTAGAAAACCTAGATGAACTTGAGGAACTGTCTGACCTTATCGTTCGCGCCCTGGATAGCCTATTAAGCTATCAAGATTACCCTATGCCAGCCGCAGAACAAGCCAGCATGGCTCGTCGTACTCTCGGCGTTGGCGTGATCAACTATGCCTACTACCTAGCTAAAAACGGTGTGAAATATTCTGATGGCTCTGCCCTCGGCCTCACTCACCGTGCGTTCGAAGCGATTCAGTACTACCTGCTTAAAGCTTCTAACAATCTTGCGAAAGAGGTCGGCGCCTGCGAGAAGTTCAACGAAACGACTTACGCCCAAGGTATCTTGCCAATTGATACCTACAAGAAAGAGCTTGATGCAGTGTGCAATGAAGAGTTGCAATATGACTGGGAAGCCCTACGTGCTGACATCCAATCACACGGTCTGCGTAACTCGACACTTACCGCGCTTATGCCATCTGAGACGTCATCTCAGATCAGTAATGCTACCAACGGCATTGAGCCTCCACGCGGATACATCAGTGTAAAAGCATCAAAAGACGGCATTTTGAAGCAAGTTGTACCAGAGTTCGGTGCACTCAAAGAGCAATACGAGCTACTTTGGAACTGGCCAAACAATGACGGCTACCTACAGCTAGTAGGCGTTATGCAAAAGTTCGTCGACCAAGCGATCTCTGCTAACACCAACTATGACCCTTCAAAATTTGAAGGTGGCAAGGTGCCGATGAAGCTATTGCTTAAAGATCTACTGGCCGCATATAAACTGGGTTTGAAAACACTCTACTATCACAACACTCGTGATGGAGCGTCCGATTCCCAAGAAGATATGGATGACGGCTGCGAAGGCGGCGCCTGTAAGATCTAACCGCGCTTTCGCTAAGATCTTATACCACGCAAGCCCTGCTTCTTTACTGACAGGGCTTTGCTACGTTTACGACCAGAATATTTTTTAATTTACATCAGGTTTTATCATGGCCTACCAGACGTTTAACCAAAAGAATTACGATACCTTTAGCCAACCTATGTTTTTTGGTGAGAACGTTAACGTTTCACGTTACGACACTCAAAAATATAAAATTTTCGAACAGCTAATCGAAAAACAACTCTCTTTTTTCTGGCGTCCAGAAGAAGTGGATCTATCCAATGACCGTAAGGATTTTGCAGATTTACCTGAGCACGAAAAACACATTTTCTTAAGCAACCTTAAGTACCAAACACTACTAGATAGTATTCAAGGTCGCTCACCCAATGTGGCTCTTCTGCCTATCGTTTCATTACCTGAATTGGAAACCTGGATCGAGACATGGTCATTTAGTGAGACCATTCACAGTCGTTCCTATACGCACATTATTCGTAACGTGATTAGTAACCCGTCTGAAGTATTCGATGATATCGTCACCAACGAATACATCACCAAGCGCGCTGAAGCCGTTACTCGCTATTACGATGACTTGATTGAAGCCGTTACGTATTACCAAAACCTTGGCGAAGGCGAACATGTCATTAATGGTGAAACCATTTCAATCAGCCTGCGCGAGTTAAAGAAAAAGCTGTACCTTACCGTTGCCTCTGTTAACGTCTTAGAAGCCATTCGTTTCTACGTCAGTTTTGCATGCAGCTTCGCCTTTGCTGAACGCGCTAGAATGGAAGGCAATGCGAAAATCATCAAACTGATCGCCCGTGACGAAGCCCTACACCTAACGGGCACTCAACACATGATGCAAATCTGGGCCATGGGCAAAGATGACCCAGAAATGGGCGAGATCGCCAAAGAGCTAAGGGAAGACGTCATCAGCATTTTCCGCGAGGCCGCTGAGCAAGAAAAAGAATGGGCAGCTTATCTATTCAAAGATGGCAGCATGATCGGTTTGAACCGCGATATTTTGAGCCAATACGTAGAATACATCTGTAATCAGCGCTTAACCGCCATTGGCCTAGACCCGATCTTCGCCACTCGCCAAAATCCACTTCCGTGGATCAATGCTTGGCTCGTGAGTGATAATGTTCAGGTTGCACCTCAAGAGGCCGAGATTAGCTCTTATTTAGTCGGGGCTATCGACAGCGAGTTATCTTTAGAAGATTTCAGCGACATCGAACTATAAACTAGGGCAACACCCACCCCATGACCCAATGCCTACCGGCATGTGGGTCATGCAATGAAATCAAGCAACAGGACGTTAAACCGGCGCTCACATGACCATGCCTTCTCCCCCATCAACCCCGTTACCAGATGACGACTTTCAACTTGATGGTGAAGCAAATGAGTCCACGCCCGAGTTCGAATTATCTAGCCCATCGATTGAGCCTGATTTCCCAACTGAACATCAACAGGCCTTTTTCCTGCCCGAAGTCGATCCTGAGTCTCCGCCTGAATCGGATGAACAGCAACTCGAGTTTCAGGGCCTAGAAAAGCCGACCTTCAACATTGAGGTTGAAGGCTCAGAAAAAGAGCTTCACTTTCACTACGCTCACAATCTACTAGAGAGCCTAGAATCCCAAGGCATTCAGGTTCCCTATCAATGTCGAGAAGGCTATTGTGGTGGCTGCAGAACAGATCTGATTTCAGGTGAAGTTGCGTATTTACAAGAACCCATGGCTTGGGTAAACCCTGGTGAGATACTACCCTGTTGCTGTGTACCGAAAACCCCATTGAAACTTAAACTCAAAGGCTAATAAGGACTTCCCATGAAACGACCCGATATTGGTAAGGTTGCCCCTGCTTTCACCACATTCGACGACACAGGAAAAAAGGTCGCGCTGAAGGACTTCAGAGGCAAGACTGTGATCCTGTATTTTTACCCCAAGGCCATGACACCAGGCTGTACTGTTCAAGCCTGTGCACTTCGAGACAGCAAAAAGGACCTTGAAAAGTACAATGCCATTGCATTAGGCATAAGCCCAGACGCCCCAGCCAGACTGACCAAGTTTAAAGAAAGAGATAGCTTAAACTTCACACTACTGGCGGATGAAGACCATAGCATTGCTGACAAATACGGCGTGTGGGGCCCTAAGAAGTTTATGGGCAAGGAATTTGACGGCATCCATCGCACCACCTTTATCATTGATGAAAAAGGGAAGTTGATTCACATCATGGATAAATTCAAAACGAAAACCCACCACGACGATGTGCTGGCGTATCTGAGCAGCCTATAAGCCATCGGAGCCTCTGTTCATCAGGGGCTCACGCCTTTTCTGATCACCCCATCAGTGAATCCGTCATCTCTCCCCCCATACTCCGCTCCCCGTCTATACTAATAGAAGTTTACCAAACTCAATTACAGCCATAAGGAGTCAGCATGGGTTCATCACGTCACGAAAGTCATAAAGCGTCATACGGGTTCGACACATTTGCTGAGTACCTAGCCGTTACGCTGGCTGAAAATATCGTTCGATGCTCTATCGGCTCGAATGCCGTCAAAAGAGTCAGATTGGGTTTCCAGCCGGAATTTCACTGGCCTGTGACGCTAAAGGTCATTTTAGAAAACGACTTAGTGGTCACCGCACCTTTAACCCAGCCTAAAGAAGATGGCAGCTTCTCAATAGACTATATGTATCGTTGCTCTGCCCTCATCCCCAACAGTAAGCAGGTCGAAGATAAAGTGGCGGAGCGATTCCTGACAGGTGCAAAGAAAATTGATTCTGACTTTTATGATGATGCTTGGTCACTTACCATTCCCGGATGCGTTCCATCACTCATGTTGAAACTGGCATTTCGTAACCTTCAATCCAGCTTGGTGCACGAGCTAAAAAATAAAGGCGTCAGACTAACGCCCGATTTCAATGTACTTTTCTTCAACGGAAATGACTATGAAATCTATTCTTATGACGGCATCAAACAGGAAATCATTCGGCAAATTGGCTTTTACCTGACTGACATAAAAGTAAAAGCTCTTGCGGCTGACTGTTGCTTCAATCACGTACAGAACCGCGAATGGTTAGAGCAGTTACCCTAATCTAAAACGGCTAACGGATTTATTTTTTTCTTTCCATGACCCTCTTCACACCCTAGCGCAACCTTGATATGCGCCCGGTGTGAAGTGTGACTGAAGTCCGCCTCTTCTACCCCCTAGGGTATATAACACCGAATGCTCCAGCCTTATAGAATGGCCGTATTTTTATGATGTCATTGGCCCACTTCGAAGGCCAAGCCAGGATTCCAACTACCCTCCGAGGCAACCATGTCACTATCTAAGGTGCTACTCGCCATTCTTGCGAGTACATTTACGCTAAGCAGTGCCGCTCAAACACTGCGCATTTTGAACT
>Ga0181592_10000103_pt1 | contig 53651 bp, 39 predicted proteins | sample 071ome_20_FD_133755 | JGI IMG/M metagenome (GOLD analysis project Ga0181592, IMG submission 133755) | Coastal salt marsh microbial communities from the Groves Creek Marsh, Skidaway Island, Georgia - 071412BT metaG (megahit assembly) | ecosystem: Environmental > Aquatic > Marine > Intertidal...
TAACACCCATCGGGTTAAGGTTTGCGCTGACCGTGTCTGAACTGAGCTCGTATTGATTCACTCTGATGCCTGTTTCAAGCAAAGATTGCTGACCAATCTCCTGTTCTTTTTCAAGGAATAACCCAAAAATTTCTTTGTCAACGCCGTCAAAGTTCTCGACATAAAAAGGCGCCATATTGGGGTTGGAAATATCCGCATCGTGAGAAGAGAAATGGCCATCAATGCCATAGCGCCAGATGCCGTTGGCAGTATCCTGTTCCATCTTTACCAGATAACTCTGGTTATCACTGACCGCATGTGTGCTTCTGTAAAGCATGGGAGCCATCACCATGGCATTACCCTGAGGCGGACGACGCAAATGATAATTGGTCATATCATGTTCGATATCATTATTTGACAGCCGAACCAGCAGGTTTCTGGTATCGCTCTGCCAGCGGTACTCAGCACGTCCCAGTTTGCTGTCGATGGCAAGGATGTCCATTGGCAGGGCAGGAGTACCGGCATCGCCTGTGTTATTCACTGCATAATCCAGGTTAAATAGGTGGTTACCGGTTTTATAGCCATAGCCGATATCAAAGCGATCCCGTTCGTATGATGAAGGAATGATATCGCCACCTGAAAATTCACTATCATCGGCACTTTCTCTTAACAGGTTGGCTCTGAATAAATGTTGTTCGTTTGCCAGCGTAAAAAAAGCATTGGCAACATCGCCATTGTTGAGGGTTTGTCCGCCAAGATAAATCTTGCTGTTAAATTCAAAATCAGATCCTGCAAAATCACCCCTGAAGGTGTTGGCTTCAAGGCTGCCACCGATGGTCTCCAGGCCTACACTTACCGCTGTGATACCCCGATGCAGGGTGATGGCTTCCAGCATTGCAAGGGGGGCGTAATGCAGCGGGCTGTCCATGGCATTTGGTCCACCCGAACTGATCGGCATGCCATTGATGGCAACGTTTACCCTGTCACCAAACATGCCGCGGTACTGGGCAATACTGGTTAACTCGCCATTTTTATTGATGTTACTTCCTGGTAAACGTCTTAATAGCTGGCCTGCATCAGGAGAAGACAGCATGCGATCACTGGTAGTGAGTTCGCTGGTATCGCTGATGCCGATAACTTCAACTTCAGTTACTTGGGAGAGACCTGGATTAGTGTTGAGTGTTAGTGCTGAAACGCTAAGACCAAGAAAAAACTTTTTCATTGAAGACCTCTGGGAGTGATTGCCACTTGCGGGTCGAATCTTACTTGTTATGCGTAAGTTTGAGATGTGACAAATTGTCGCAGCATTTGGATTTCATGTTGCGGACTTGCTTGATTATCGGTTTACGCCATTGTTTACTTGCTTGCTAAATACAGGCATAACAAAAAACTGATAAGGGGTAATTTATGGTAGCAGTTGATCCACAGACACAGGCACTACTGGATGTAATGAATGCAGAAGGGAATCCGCACTTGTATGAACTGAGTGTGGACGATGCCCGTGCCGGTATCCTGCAAATGACTCTGCAGATGGATATTGCCAGATGTGAGGTGCGGGAACGCCGTGAACTGATGATTCCGGGCCCCGCCGGTGAAATTCCGGTTCGTATTTACTGGCCAAATCAGCAAGCCGGCAGTGAGCCTGAAAGTTTGCCTGTGTTATTGCTTTATCATGGGGGTGGTTTTGCTCTGGGTAATCTTGATACGCATGAAAATGTTGCAAGATTCTATTGTGAACATGCTCAAATGATTGTCATCAATGTTGATTATCGTCTATCGCCTGAACATAAATTTCCTCAGGGTGTGGAAGATTGTTATGCCGCATTTTGCTGGGCAGCTGAGCATGCAAAAGAACTTGGTGGCGACCCTGATCGGATCGCAGTAACCGGTGACAGTGCTGGCGGTAATTTATCAGCAGTGGTTTGTCAGCTTGCACAGTCTCGTAATGGACCAAAGCTTGCTTTTCAGTTACTGGCTTATCCGGTGGTCAGTATGAGGATGGATAATGACTATGAGTCTCGGGAAAAATTTGGTCAGGGTGAATATTTTTTATCAAAGAAAGATTTGAAATGGCTTAGTGATATGTATTTCGAGAACCCTGAAACAGACTCAAAAAGCTTGCTTGCTTCACCGGTGTTGGCAGAGGATTTAAGTGGTCTGCCACCAGCTCTGGTGATAACCGCTGGTTATGATCCCCTGCATGATGAAGGGGAGCATTATGCCGAGCGTTTGCAGGCAGCTGGTGTTGCAGTCGAGTATGTCTGTTTTGAATCAACCATACATGGGTTTATGTCTTTTGCAGGTGCCATTGATGCAGGCAAAGAAGCCCTTACACTGGCAGCTGAAAGATTAAAAGAAAAACTGGGAGCTTGACCAAGCGCGGCCTATAAATTTCTGCGGATCGCTACCGCTTCAGCGAGTTTGCTTAGCAGTATATCCGTATCTTCCCAGTTCATGCAGGCATCAGTAATACTTTGGCCATAGGTTAAGGCTTCCCCGGCGACGACTTTTTGGTTACCGGCGACCAGGTGGCTCTCCAGCATCACTCCCTTGATATTGGTTTCACCGTTGGCTATTTGCCCCGCTACGTCCTGACATACAATGATCTGACGATCTGGATCCTTACCAGAATTGGCATGACTGCAATCGACGACAATAGCAGGGTTAAGGCCGGCCTTCTGCATTTTGTCTGCGGCTTCTTTAATACTATCCGGGTCATAGTTAGTGTGCTTGCCGCCTCTGAGAATCAGGTGACAGTCAGGATTCCCGGCTGTCTGAAAAATGGCAGAGTGTCCGCCTTTGGTCACGGATAAAAAGTGATGGGCATTAACTGCAGAACCGATGGCATCGATGGCAATCTGGATATTGCCGCTGGTGCCATTCTTGAATCCGACAGGGCAGGAAAGTCCCGAAGCCAGCTCCCGGTGGCATTGTGATTCTGTAGTGCGTGCGCCAATGGCGCCCCAGCTTATCAGGTCAGCCACATATTGCGGGCTGATTAAATCAAGGTATTCTGTAGCAGCCGGTATGCCTTTGTCGGCAAGTTCGAGCAACAGTTTTCTGGCTTTGCGCAGGCCTTCATTAATCTGGAAACTGTTGTCCAGGTGTGGGTCGTTAATCAAACCTTTCCAGCCAACCGTGGTACGGGGTTTTTCAAAATAAACCCGCATAACAACCAGCAGCTTGTCTTTATATGTTTGTAAGGGTTTTGCCAAACGATCTGCGTATTCAAGTGCTGCTTCCGGATCATGAATCGAGCAGGGACCACTGATAACAAGCAGGCGGTCATCCCGGCCATGTATTATGTCCTGAATCGCTTTGCGGGTATTGGCGACCGTTTCAGATGCTTTCTGTGACAGTGGAAATTCATTGATAAGCTGTTCCGGAGAAAGCAGTTCTTTCATCGCAACGATGCGCAGATCATCTGTAGTTTGCATATTCATGTTATTTCAACTTTATTAATTTATTTTTACTGGGTTAACCGCTTTGTCCTATAACCTTTCTATGCTGAAGGAAATGTTTTGTCCTTCAATATCAAAACTGTGTTCCCCTGTTTCGGGTTGGCTGTTTAATTCGGTGCACAAGGTTTCTTTGGCAATATAATCCTGATGTTCAGAGATAGCCTGTTCAAGTTCACTATCGGCTTTGTATGTCACTTTGATGCGATCAGCGACATTCAGATTCAGGTCTTTACGGGTTTTTTGTATGCGGTTCACTATTTCCCGGGCAAGACCTTCACGCAAAAGCCCGTCAGTCAGTTCAATATCCATATCAATCGTGATGAAACGATCAGAAACTGCCTCAGTGCCTGCTTTGGCTTCACGGAATACCTGTATATCCTCTGTTGTGAAGCTTTCGCCATCAAGGCTTATGCTGTCATTATTCTGTAACTCTTTTAATTGAGCAGGTGTCAGTGATTCAATGAGTTGTTTGAACTCTTTAAAACGCTTGCCGAGGCGTTTACCCAGCACCGGAAAGTTCGGTTTGGCATATAAATTAATGTAATCACTTTCCACTGTGGATGTGGCAATCTCTTTTACATTGAGTTCAGATTTTATGTAGCCTTCCAGGCGCATGATTTCATCCAGCATACTTTGATCTTCATGGATGATAGTGAGACGGGCCAGCGGAATTTTGGTTTTGATTTTGACCTGTTCACGCTTCTGGCGACCCAGCAAAATAATGCTTTGCATGCGGGCAACAGCAGCTTCCAGTAAAGGCTGCATCAGTTTTTCATTGGCTTCCGGGTAAGGACATAAATGGACAGATTCCTGTGTACTGGAATTTTCCGATTCAAAAGTCTGCAGTGCCTGATAAATATGCTCAGACAGAAAGGGAGCAAAAGGCGCCAGACTGATATTGAGTTCTTTCAGTACATGATGCAGTGTCCTGAAAGCAGCATCTTTATCATCTGTCATGCCCTCGACCCAGTAACGGGAACGGTTCAGACGGATATACCAGTTGGTTAAATCTTCAATGAACTCGAATAAGGCCGGTACAACGTTGTAGAGTTTGTACTCCGCCATTTCTCTGGCGACATTGGCTTTCAGTGTTTGCAGCTTTGAAATAATCCACTGGTCGACAATATTGTGCATAGCAAAGGGGAGGTTTTCATCCGCTTTCCAGTTATCAATTTCTGCATAGGTTTGCAGGAATTTGAAGGAGTTATACCAGGGCAGCAATACACGGCGTACCATATCTTTTACGCCACTGTCAGTGAAACGTTGTTCCTCGGCTTTGACCAGACCTGAGTTGATCAGATACAGACGCAAAGCATCGGCACCGTATTCCTCCATCAAAGCGTCAGGCGCAGTGTAGTTTTGCAAACGCTTGGACATTTTCTTGCCGTCTTCGGCCATGACAATGCCGTTAACGATGACATTCTTGAACGAAGGTTTGTCGAACAGGGCAGTGCTCAATACCAGTAGGGTATAAAACCAGCCACGGGTCTGATCCAGCCCTTCAGCAATGTATTCAGCCGGGAATCCTGCTTCAAAAAGTGCCTTGTTTTCAAACGGGTAATGCATCTGGGCGTAGGGCATGGAGCCGGATTCAAACCAACAGTCGAGAACTTCTTCAACACGACGATAAGTACCTTCCTCGCCTTCGATAGTAAAGGTCAGGTCATCGACATATTCGCGATGCAGGTCATCTACTCTGATACCCGTGAACTGTTCCAGTTCTTCTATAGAACCGATGCAGATGCGCTTGTCCGTGATGTCATTAATCCAGATAGGCAGCGGCGTTCCCCAATAACGATTGCGCGAAATACTCCAGTCGATAGCATTTGCCAGCCAGTTTCCCATGCGGCCATTTTTAATATGCTCTGGTACCCAGTTAACCTGCTGGTTGGCAGCGCTGATACGCTCACGCATCTGCTCCACTTTCACATACCAAGATGGAATGGTGCGATAGATAATTGGCGTATCCGAGCGTGGACAGAAAGGGTAGCTATGGTTGATCACTTCCTGAACATAGAGTTTCCCTTCATCCTTTAAACGTCGGATGATGTCTTTGTCGGCATCTTTGACATAAACGCCGACATAGTCGCGGACCTCTTGCGTGAATTTTCCTTCAAAGTCGACGGGACAGACGGCGACATCCACACCATTGTTTTTCATTACCCTGAAGTCATCTTCACCGAAAGCGGGGGCCTGATGTACGATGCCTGTACCACTGTCCGTCGTGACATAGTCATCGGCAAAAACAGTAAATGCTCCTTGTCCGGCGAGGTCACTAAAGTAAGGGAAGAGGGGTTCATATTTTTTACCGACCAGTTCACTGCCCTGATGCTGACTGAGAACAGTATGATTTTCACTTCCCGTTTTGCTTAGCACGTTTTCGGTTAACTCTTCAGCTATATAAAGCGTGATATCACGTTCTTTATCATGGATTTTGTTATAAGTAACTTCAGCATTGATACAAAGACCCAGGTTGGATGGCAGGGTCCAGGGCGTGGTGGTCCAGGCAGCCAGATAAGCATCTTCATCTTTTAATTTAAATAAAACAGTAACTGCCGGATCCTGCACATCCTGATAATTCGAGCCTGCTTCAAAATTGGATAACACAGTGCCAAGCGCCGTGGAGAAGGGAACAACTTTGACGCCCTGATAAATTAAATCTTTTTCCCAGAGTTGCTTGATGACCCACCAGACAGATTCCATAAAATCGGGATCCATGGTTTTGTAATCATTTTCAAAATCCACCCAGCGCCCGATTCGGGTAATGGTCTTTTCCCATTCAGCAGTATAGCGTTGGACAATTCCGCGACATTCATCGTTATACCCTTTGATACCGAGCTTTTCGACAGCCTGTTGTGAAGACATCCCCAGCGACTTATCTATTTCATGCTCAATAGGCAGGCCATGACAATCCCAGCCAAAGCGACGTTGGACGTAATAACCTTTCATGGTGTAGTAGCGCGGGATAATATCCTTCAGGGTAGAAGCAACCAGATGTCCATGATGCGGTAAGCCCGTGGCAAAGGGTGGGCCATCATAAAAAATATACGGTTTGCCGGTTTCAGTTTGCGCCAGAGACTTCTGGAAAATATTGTCAGTTTTCCAGAAGTTCAATACCTGATGTTCGGCATCCACAAATGAAAAAGGGCTATTCGCTGTTTTAGTTTCTTCAGTCACACTTATATTCCGTTTAACTGGTTTTTATACCCAGAAATAAAAAACCCGCCTGGAAGCGGGTTTTTTGAATCTTGTTTTTTAAATAGTAGCAATCAATTCAACCCACTCATCAGTGTTGAATAATAAATATAATTCGTGGATAGATCGCTCTTTTGTTCATGGGGTGAAGCATAGCGACTTATGCCCTCAAGAGCAAGCCGCTCATGGCTGTTAGGAGCCTAGAAATGCTTTTATATATCGCTGAAAAGGCGCTTGTTAGATCGTTATCGGGATCAGCACTGCGTCAACTTTTGAGCCGCTGGAAATAACGACATTAATTTCCCAGTCGCCGGGTTGGTCAAAATACATATTTATGACCTGATAAGCGCCTCTACCCATATGGGTACTGATATAGGTCATTCGAGGCAATATTTCCCGGGTTGCAGGATGATAGCCGTGAATCTCAATTTCTGCATCATCAATGGGTCTTCGATTACTATCAAGTATATAAAGCACCCACTCATGAGCCCTTTGTAGAGGAATCGGATTATATTCAGAGGTATAACTTAAACGATAGTTGCCATTTCTGGAAAGCCAGACACCGGGAGCGACTTCTTCCTGAGCTGCAACCGGAAGACTTGCTAAAACTGAAAGTGCTGACATCAACATAGTGATTTGCAATATTTTAGGAAGAATTGTTCTCATTTCGATGCCTTTTAAAATCCAGGTGGAGAGAATAATGGCTTATGAATTAAAGTCAAATATGTTTTATGTCATATTTTCAATACTGAATTATTTATTAAACTTAAGTCCACTTTAAGTGAGTTAGTGGGTGGTTAGAAAATCAAAAGCCTTTTATACTGGTCGCTATGTTGTCAGGCAGTAGCGTTCACGTATGGATTGCCCTATACCCCGGCTGAGCAGGTAATAAATTTAAAATAGAAAAACCTATATTGCTTTCCTGCGCTTACTTTTGCCAGAGTAGAGAATCTATTCGCATTTTTTATGTTGTCTGCCCCTTACTAAAGAGATTATTCATAAAGTGTTTTCTTTTCTGAACCGCAATCTTTTACTGCTGACGATAGGTGTTTGCATCATGATGAGCTGCACCTCTCTGATAGTGTCAACGGCATCGCTGGTTGGCTTTAATCTGGCTACAGATAAATCCCTGGCAACACTGCCAATAGCAGCACAGTTCATTGGCACCATGCTTGCCAGTATTCCTGCAGCTATGTTGATGCAGCGATTAGGGCGAAAAATTACTTTCATGCTGGCCGCTTTATTTGGTATCGGTGGTGGCACAATGGGTTATCTGGCAATCGTAAATCATTATTTTGTCATGTTTGTGTTGGCAACATTTTCTGTTGGGATCTTTCAGGGAGTGGGTAATTATATGCGTTATGCAGCTGCAGAAAGTGTTGGTGTATCTGATAAAAGTAAAGCTATTTCCTTTGTCATGCTGGGTGGTGTTGTGGCGGCAGTGATTGGTCCGAATCTGGCAAAATATTCAAGGGAGTGGATCCAGGATGCTGAATTTGCCGGAAGTTATGCGTCGGTAATCGGACTCTATATTATTATTCTCTCAGTGTTTTCATTACTGAAACTTGAGAAAAAAAATGTTTCAGAAAATGTAAAGCAAGAGCGTTCCGATACAGGGCGGCCATTATGGGTGATTGCCTTACAACCCCGCTATATCGTTGCCTTGTTGAGTGGCATGCTGGGTTACAGTGTGATGAGTTTTGTCATGACAGCAACACCACTTGCAATGGATCAAAGTGCCTTTCTTTTTAATGACACTGCTCTGGTTATCCAGTGGCATGTGCTTGCTATGTTTGCTCCGTCATTTGTGACAGGCAGTTTAATAGCGCGATTTGGTGTCATTAAAATATTACTTTGCGGAGTTATGTTTGGATTTTTGTGTATAAGTATAAATTTACTTGGAACAACTTTTTGGCATTTTCTGATTGCTCTGATATGCCTGGGTATTAGCTGGAATTTTCTCTTCGTGGGGGCAACATCCATGATTACAGACAGCTATTTAGAAAAAGAGAAAAATAAAGCCCAGGCATTAAATGATTTTTCTGTATTTAGTATGGTGACACTGGCTTCGCTTTCAGCTGGAGCTTTACAGAACAATTTTGGCTGGCAGACAGTAAATATAGGCGCAATACCAATCTTGTTACTTATTCTTCTGGCCCTGATCTGGTTGGTGTTTAAGACTTCCACAGAGAAAGAAACACAGCTGGGAACATAGAACTTGTTTATTTGTTGTTTGAATTATGCAAGTAAAGAGGAATAGTAAAGATATTGCTGGCTGCTTTGAGTTTATAGCTTGTTTGAATTTGCAAAAGTATAGTAGATTTGCTTCAGCTTAAATTTAATAGTTACTGTATCGCAAGGACTATATTTATTGCGTTACAGGGAAAGTTTTTCCAATAAAAAGAAAATAGAAAAGACACAAAACAGTAAAACTAGAGAGGGGACTTCATGCTGTTAAAAAATCATTTAAAAACTGCTGCTGTCGGTTTGATTACTCTATCAACCGGAGCATTTGCACAATTTGGCGCGCCAACTCCGGATCCCATGCCATTCCCAATGGAGTTTGAAACATCCAGAGATCATTATGATTATTTGCTGGATTACTACAAAGGCGGTGTACAGCATGATTACCTGAGCGTACCAAAGTGGGAAGGGCTCTGGTCTACAGGCGGTAACACCGGGGGCAACAGGCCATTTATGGCAGATGGTGAAATTATTGAAGGGGTATTGACGCCTGAATATGAAGATGCTTTTCGTTATCGTTTAGAGATCGGAAAAGGCGGCGGCGACAGCAGTATTGGAGTGGACTATGACAGGCTGACTACCTGTGAGCCGGCTGGTATGCCACGCTGGCTGTTGGAGCCCTATGTACGGGAATTCATTAATACCCCGACTTATTCTCTATGGCACAACGATTTGGCTAATGATACTCGCCGTATTTACATCAATCAGGAACACATCAATATTGATGGAACACACTTTGCTGTGGGTGACAGTATCGGTTTCTGGGCAGTTGATGATGAACTGGGCGATGTTCTGGTGATCCATACTGAAGATATCTATCCTGGCGACTTTTTCCGGGGTACTCCTCCTACTAGCAACCAGGCTGAATCAGTAGAAATTTACTATCAATACTGGGATGAGGAAGCCAATGAGAAAAGAATTGCGGCTAACGTATACTGGTATGATGACCTGGCTTTACTGGAACCATTAAGCCTGGTTTATACCTTTCGTCCACGCCCGGATATGGAAGCTGCCGGTTTAAGAATTCGCTACTGGGAATGCGCACAGAACAACAATACGTATTTAACGACTGATGAAGATGGTAATCCTTCGACGCAATATCGTCTTCCTGGTGAGCCAGGTTATGTTGATCCCAGAGGCGTTCCAACCACACGGAACCCTGATCTGCCGGTCGGCTTAACAGGACAGGAAAAAAGCCCGGTGTTTGATGATGCGTTTGATTTCGTCTTTTAATTGAAATTGAAAAGTTTAAATAAAGAATAAATGAGGAGAGAGTCTATGAAAATTAAAAAGTTATCAGCAGTTGTTTTGGCTGCACTGACATTTGGAGCGATTGATCTTGCTTCTGCGCATCACAGCTTTGCCATGTTTGATCGTGGCAGTGAAGTTGTGATGAGTGGTGAAGTGGTAAGGTGGGCATTTAACAGTCCTCATACTGCGATATACATTCGTACAGATGAAGGTGAAGTTTGGGCCTTTGAAGGCGCTGCACCGGCATCGCTGGTGACACGCGCGCCAGCCATGAATGGTTTTACCTTTCAGCCTGGTGATGAAATTGAAGTGGTTATGTGTCCTCTGCGTGATGGCAGAACAGGTGGAGCCATTGGTTTTATCATCAAAGATGATGAATGGTATGCGCCTAATGATGGTGGATGTGGTCCAAATCTGGATGCCTGGCATGATTGGAAGAGTAAAGGTTACATGTCCAAGCAGGAAGCTATAGACGCTGGTGAGGAAATGCCAGATTAATATCCATAAGCCATAATTTTGTAGAACGAAAAAGAGCTTCCCAGGAAGCTCTTTTTCGTTTTATGACTTGGAAATAAATTTATAAAGCCCCAGATTAGCTATTTTGGAATATAAATTTTTCTTTTTTTGGCTACTATTTCCGATATACTCATTTCTCAGATTTTTACCAGCTAAATGATAATCTCGAAGTAAATAAAGGCCTGCTAAATGACGTATTGTGTCGCCATCTCGGTGAATTCCGGTATTGTATTTTGTTCAGATTCCCGGACGAATGCCGGGATTGATATGGCCAGTGTTTACAGCAAAATGTTTCGATTCGATATCAGTAATGAAAGACAGTTTGTTGTACTGTCAGCAGGTAATCTGGCAACCAGCCAGGCTACCATGCACCAGATGAAAAAGGATATCAGGCTAAACGCCAGTGTGAGCCTTAATACAGTCACCAGCCTAGATGATGCAGCTGACTATCTTGGTGAGGTCTGTCGTATGCAATTGGAAAAGCACTCAACGTCTGGTCCGGATTTTGAGGCCAGTTTTTTGTTAGGCGGGCAGGTGGCGGGAAGTGATCACGGCGTCACTTTGGTGTACCCGGCGGGGAATCATATAAGAAGCTCTGTAGATACACCTTATTTACAAATCGGGGAAAGTAAATACGGCAAGCCAATTCTGGATCGAATTATCAATCAGAATACAACTTTGGAAACAGCTGCACTTTGTGCTTTGGTATCCATGGATTCAACAATGCGAAGCAATCTGACGGTTGGGCCGCCAATAGAAGTAATGCTGTATACGGCAAATTCTTTTGTTCTCCAGCCATACCACCGTTTTGAAGAAGACAGTGAATTTCTCAGGGATTTGAAGAAAGCATGGGATAGACGCCTTAAGGAGGCGTTTAATCAATTACCACAGCTGTCATGGGTATACGCCAATGAAAATACTGGCAATATCGGGTGAATAAATGGCGCTATTAACGGCAATATAGATGACCATAAAAGTTGCGATACAACATCATACGGCTTACCGTTTTGATAAACGCGTAGAAATTCTTCCCCATGTTATTCGCCTGCGTCCGGCACCTCATTGCCGTATGCCTATACAGTCATATTCCTTGAAGGTTAGTCCGGAAAATCATTTTATAAACTGGCAGCAGGATCCCTTTTCCAATTATCTGGCACGTATTGTATTTCCTGAAAAGAGCCGAGAGTTAATCATAGATGTTGAAGTCATTGTCGATATGACGGTGGTCAATCCTTTTGATTTTTTTCTGGAAGAGTCTGTGCATGAATTTCCCTTTAAATATGATAAACAGTTAAAAAAAGATTTAGCGCCTTATCTGCAAATCAACGAAAAAGGTCCCGCACTACTGAAGCTGCTTGCACAGGTCGATAAGAAGAAGCAGCCGACAATTAATTTTTTAGTAGCAATAAATCAGGTAGTGCAACAACAGGTTTCTTATCTGATCAGGATGGAACCAGGTGTGCAAAGCTGTGAAGAAACTCTGCTTTTAAAGTCCGGATCTTGCCGCGATAGCGCCTGGCTTTTAGTGCAATTACTTCGACATCTGGGCTTGGCTGCACGATTTGTGTCCGGTTATCTGGTTCAGCTTAAAGCGGACCAAAAAGCACTGGATGGGCCTTCCGGAACGGAAGTGGATTTCACCGACCTGCATGCCTGGACTGAGGTGTTCATTCCCGGAGCCGGTTGGCTGGGTCTGGATCCTACGTCGGGATTGTTTGCCGGTGAAGGACATATTCCTTTGGCCTGCACACCTGATCCTCAAAGTGCGTCACCCATCACAGGGTCGACTGGACCCTGTAATGTGAGCTTTGAATTTTCCAATACAGTGACACGTATTCACGAAGACCCCAGGGTTACCAAACCCTACACTGAAGAACAGTGGGTATTGATTGATAAGCTGGGTAAACAAGTAGACGACAAGTTACAAAAACAAAAACTTAATCTGACCATGGGCGGAGAACCGACTTTTGTATCGATTGATGATATGGAAGGAGCTGAATGGAATACCAAGGCGCTTGGAGAAAAAAAATTAAGCTTAGCAACGGATTTATTGCTGTCCCTGAAAGAGCATTTTGCCAAAAATGGTTTTATTCATCATGGACAGGGAAAATGGTATCCGGGTGAAGAATTGCCGCGTTGGGCTCTGGGTATTTTTTGGCGTACGGATAATAAGCCTCTCTGGCATGATAAAAGCCTGCTTGACAATACTCAGGTTAAGTCTGACAACAAAAGTAAAATTACTAAATCCTCAGCACAAAAATTTATTGTTGCACTTACGGAAAAACTTGGACTGGACAAACGCTTTGCGTTACCAGGTTATGAGGATGCCGAGTTTTATTTGAAGCGTGAAGGCAGGCTTCCCAAAAATGTCAGTGTGACCAATAGCAAATTAAGTAATGAGCAGGAACGTAAAAGATTACGCAAAGTATTTGATCAGGGCCTGACTGAAAAAGTTGGCTATGTTTTACCGTTAAGCTGGTCCGGTGATGAAAAAAGTGGCAGTTGGATCAGCAGTCGCTGGCAATTTTCCCGTGGCAAGGTTTTTTTAATTCCGGGCGATTCTGCGATGGGTTACAGGCTGCCGCTGGATAGTCTGCCCTGGGAATTAGAGCGCGATTACGATTTTACAAAAGACCCTTTTGCTGATCGCAAGCCTTTGGATTATCCCCCTAACAAGAAGACCAGAGGCGCTAAGAAAAAAGCAGTTTTTCTGGAAAAAATAATACACACAGCACTATGTGCTGAGGTCAGAGATAACAAACTGTATATTTTTATGCCGCCTCTGAATGAACTGGAGGCCTATGTCCGCTTGCTGGATTTAGTGGAAAAATGTGCTGCTGAGCTGGGATTAAAATTAATACTTGAGGGTTACGAGCCGCCACGTGATCCGCGTTTGAAAAAATTAATGATTACCCCTGATCCCGGTGTGATAGAAGTTAACATTCATCCTGCGGCCTCCTGGGATGAGTTGATAGATAATATTTCAGTGCTTTATGAAACGGCCAGAACCTGTAGGCTTGGGACTGAGAAATTCATGCTGGATGGTAAGCACACTGGTACAGGCGGGGGTAACCACGTTACTTTGGGAGCAGCCAAAGCAGAGGACAGCGCCTTTCTTAAACAACCACACTTGCTCGAAAGCCTGCTACGTTACTGGCAAAACCACCCCAGCCTGTCTTACCTTTTTTCAGGACAGTTTATTGGTCCAACATCCCAGGCTCCACGTGTCGATGAGGCACGTGACGACAACTTGTATGAGCTTGAAATAGCCTTGCGCCAGCTTCCGTCAGGTGAAACAGACAGTCCCTGGTTGATTGATAGGATATTGCGCAACTTTCTGGTTGATTTGACCGGTAATACACACCGCTCGGAATTTTGTATCGATAAGCTTTATTCGCCTGGTAGTGCAACAGGCCGTCTTGGTCTGGTGGAGTTTAGAAACTTTGAAATGCCGCCACACTGGCGTATGAGTGCAGTACAAATGCTGTTGCTGCGTAGTCTCTTGGCCAGATTCGCAGAGACTCCGTATAAAAAGAGTATGATTCACTGGAACCATCAATTACACGACCGCTTCATGCTGCCACATTATATATGGGAGGATATGAACTGGGTTGTGAAAGATCTGACTGACGCCGGGTTTGATTTTGAACTGGATTGGTTAAGTCCTTTTCAGGAATTCAGATTTCCACACTATGGCAGTTTTCATATTGCCGGTTTACAGCTGGATATCCATGGTGCGATAGAACCCTGGCATGTGCTTGGGGAGGAAAGCTCAACCACGGGGACCTCACGCTATGTGGATTCTTCCGTAGAAAGATTGCAGGTAAAAATACAGGGGCTTTATGGCGAACGCTTGATGCTCTGTTGTAACAAGCGCAGGGTCCCCCTACAGCCAACCGGGAAAGATGGCGAATATGTCGCGGGTATACGCTTTAAGGCCTGGAATCCTTATTCATCCATTCATCCGACCATAGGGGTTCACAGTCCTCTGGTGTTCGATATTGTTGATACCATGAATTCCCGCTCACTGGGTGGCTGTACCTATTATGTTTCTCATCCCGGTGGCAGGAATTACGATACCTTTCCGGTGAATGCAAATGAGGCAGAAGCACGTCGTGTTGCACGAATAACTGCTAAAGGACATTCTCAGGGAAAAATCAGAATCTTTAAATCAGAGCCTCATCCCAAAAGACCCTATTCGCTCGATTTACGTTATAACTGAGTTTGAAAATTCCTTTTTCAGAGCGTTATATAGTCATTTCGATCTGTATAAATCATGGAGCAAAAAAGGATTAGCGCCTGCTCTATGGAAAAAGTGCAGATATCTGCATTATAATCCACTAACACGTAAAATAATTTTAGATAAAACAATAAGTTAGCTTTAAATTTGTTTTAAATTAGAAAATCAATGAACACTATCCATCACAGATGGATAAACATTTGGGGAAAGGTGGAATGCATTTAAATAAACTTATCTCGGGCTTGGTGTCATTAACTGCAGTAGCCATGTCATTGCCGGTTGTTGCCGCAGATGAAGCGGCTGTGCATCAGGGTACAGTTTCCAACTTCTGCTTTGATTGCCACAATGCCATTGATTGGGAAGGGCAGTTAGCGCTTGATTTACTGGATATCAGCGATGTCGGCGCTGATGCAGAAACCTGGGAAAGGGTGGTTAACAAATTAAATGGTTCAATGATGCCTCCTCCTGGCCAGCCACGCCCCGATCAGGATACTTATATTGAGCTCGTCAGCTTTCTTGAAGATGAACTCGATGCGGCTGCCATGCGTAACCCGAATCCAGGACGTCCAGGCCTGTATCGCTTAAACCGTGTGCAATATGCCACTGTGATTCGTGATTTACTGGGTATGGATATTGATATAGCGGCGATTCTTCCACCTGATACGACCAGCTATGGTTTTGACAATATTGCTGACGTGATGAATGTTTCGCCAACTTTGTTGGAAGGCTATCTGGCAGCGGCAGATAGAGTTAGCGCAGTTGCTGTGGGTGATCCAGAATTTCCACCAGAAGAAGCAAACTATACAGTCAGCAGCATGTTATCCCAGGATAAACATATCGATGGTTTTCCTCTGGGAACCCGGGGAGGGATATCAGCTGACCATCTTTTCCCGCTGGATGGGATTTACGAAATCAATACACACTTCTTAGTTAATTCTCTGGAAGTTGTTAAAGGTTTACAGTTTCCACATCAGTTTGAGGTCAGTATTGACGGAGAGAGAGTTCATACGGCAACAATCGGCGGTATAGCGGACTACACATTAATGCTTGAAAATGGCGCAGCTTCTACCGAGTCTGTGGAAAACCGTGCGAAGGTGCGTATTGCGATACCTGCCGGCGTACATAATGTTACAGTCACTTTCCTGGAAAAAACCCAGGCTTATGAAGTTTCCCAGTTGCAACCTTTTGATAAAAATAACTTTGATCCCGTGTATGTTGGTGGAATCCCTTCGCCGGTGCGTCTCAATATCCGTGGACCATTTAGTTCCCGGGCACCTTCACAACTGACACAAACACGTGCAGCAATATTCAGTTGTTATCCTGAGCAGGTTTCACAGGAACAGGCTTGTGCTGAAGAAATAGTTTCCAGTCTGGCCAGGAAAGCCTATAGAAGGCCTGTTGAAGATGCTGAACTGGATGTGTTAATGAACTTTTATTTAGAGGGCCGTGAATCTAAAGGTTCTTTCGACGGCGGTATCCAGATGGCTTTACGTCGTATGTTAATGAGCCCGAACTTTCTGTTCCGTATTGAGAAGGACCATCCTGGCGTGGCGCCTGGTGAAAGCTTTGCAATAAGCGATCTTGAACTGGCTTCCCGACTTTCTTTTTTCCTTTGGAGCAGTATCCCGGATGAAGAGCTTATCAGCTTAGCTGTTGATGGACGTTTAAGTGATCCCCAGATTCTAGAGCAGCAGGTTAACCGCATGCTGGCTGATGAAAAGTCTTATGCGCTCGTTGAGAACTTTGCCGGTCAATGGCTGCAGCTTAGAAACCTGGACGGGGCGACTCCGGATGAAATTGCATTTCCAAACTTCGATGAAAATTTACGCCGGGCATTTATAACTGAGACTTCCATGTTTTTCGAAAACATTATGCGGGAAGATAAAAATGTGCTTGAGCTGATGACAGCTGACTACACTTATCTTAATGAACGTCTTGCCAGACATTATGATATTCCTGGAGTTTATGGGGATCATTTCCGTTATGTCGAATTGGATAATCCGGCTCGGGGTGGTTTGCTGGGCCAGGGCAGCATTTTGACAGTAACGTCTTTTGCGCATAGAACTTCACCGGTATTACGAGGTAAATATGTGCTGGATAATATTTTAGGTACCAGGGCGTCAGATCCACCTGATAATGTTCCTGCGCTGGAAGAAAATGATGTTGCCAGTCTCGATCAGGAGTCATTAAGACAGCGTCTTGCAAGACACCGTGCAGATCCCGCCTGTTCATCCTGCCATAACATCATGGATCCAATAGGACTGGCGATGGAGAAATTTGATGCAGTAGGTCGATGGCGTGATCTTGATGAAGGTGGCCTCCCGATTGATTCCACTGGCGAGCTTGCCAACGGAACACCCATTGACGGACCGATAGACCTGAAAATGTCATTGGTGGAAAGGCCAGAGCTTTTTGTTAATACCTTTACCAATAGAATGCTGACTTATGCAATCGGCAGAGGCCTGGAGTATTACGATATGCCGACAGTCAGGGCTATCGTTGATAAAGCAGCTGAGGATGACTACCACTTTTCAAGCATTATTCAGGAAATTGTTAAATCTGCGCCATTTCGTATGAAACAGGCAGTTGGAGGAGAGACTCAGGTTGCCGGGACAGATCGATAAAATTGACCTGATAATACGGTTCTGGTACAAAGTTTAAAAGAATTTGATTTAAATCAAACCATATTTGATCAAGATCGTAAGAACGGATTACGGATTAAGGAATAAAACTAAAAAAGTAGTACTAAATTTACTTTAAGAGGGCAGCAATAATGATGATATTCAAAAAAGCACTAGATCGTCGTATGGTTCTTCGCGGGGCAGGTGCTTCAGTAGCATTACCATTTATGGGGGCTATGGTTCCTGCGCTAACAGCTACTGCACAGACAGCTGCAATGCGTCCAAGTCGTGCCGGTTTTGTATATATCCCGCACGGTTTCATCATGACTGATGAAGTGGATTACTGGACTCCTGCAACTACTGGACATAACTTTGAAATGTCAAAAACACTGGAGCCTCTGTCCGCTTTCAGAAATCAGATGACAGTTGTCAGTAATCTGATGGGAGCCGACGGTTCTGGTCAGCACACAGGTGCAACGACTGCGTGGTTGACTGACATGTACCCTGAAAAAACCCAGGGTGCTGATATCGGTGCGGGCATCTCTATTGACCAGGTTATTGCTAACCAAATCGGTCAGGATACCATTTTCCCTTCAATGCAATTAGCCATTGAGGATATCACCAGCTTATTGGGTGCCTGTGATGCTGGTTTCAGTTGTGCCTATCTTGATCAGGTTTCCTGGGCATCAGAAGATACCCCTCTGCCTACTCAGGTTAATCCACGTACAGTATTTGAACGCATGTTCGGTGGCAGTGGTACTGCTGAACAACGTCTGGCAAGAATGCAGCAAAACAGAAGTATTCTTGATTCTGTGCTGGAAGAAGCACATCGGACAGAATCGACTTTGGACGCAGAAGATCGTGTTCGATTGGGTGACTTTCTGGAAAATATCCGTGAAGTTGAAAGACGTATCCAGAATGCTGAAAAACGCTCTGGTGATCTTGCCGGTATCGCACCGGAGTCACCAATGGGTGTTCCTGAGCTTTATGAAGAGCATGTTGATGTTATGTATGACCTGCTTCATATTGCATTCCAGGCGGATATCACCCGTGTATTCTCATTGATGATGGCGCGTGATCTCAGTCATCTTAGCTACCCACAAGTAGGTGTGCCTGATCCTCATCATTCAATTTCACACCATGCTGATCGTCCGGATGTTATTGAGAAACACTTCAAAGTGAATCACTACCATATGCAATTAGTATCGCGTTTTGTAGAAAAACTGGCGACTACACCAGATGGCGATGGTTCCTTGCTTGATCATTCAATGCTGTTAATCGGAAGCGGTATGAGTAACGGTAACATGCACATCAAGACTCGTTTGCCTAATGTGGTAGTGAGCGGCATGATTGAAGGTAACCGTCATATTGCGGTTGATGACATTACCCGTACGATTGGTCAGCTGCATCTTGATATAGCTCACCAAATGGGCGTTGAGGTTGATGACTTCGGTAGAAGTGGTGGTCGAACTGTAGGTCTGGCCTAAAACCTGGCCTGAAAAAGGAAGTTGACTCAGATAGTTATTGAGTCACCAGGTTTAGATAGGAACTAAAATGCCAGGCCATCATGATTATGACCTGGCATTTTTTTCGAACACAAATTTAATAGTATTTTTGAGGATAAGACGAGGTAGGTTCATGCAAATTTCTAAAAGCATAGCGGCGTTTTTAATAGCCTTGCTTGTTGCAGGCATGTTTACACAGGCCAATGCGCAATCTGATTTAAGCCTGGAAGAATTAAGAGTAGCCCTAGCTTCTGGTATGGATGTTGATTCCCCGAAACCAGATGGCACGACGCTATTGATGGAAGCGATTTATTATCGTGAAACAGATAAGGCGAGGTTATTGATTGAGTCTGGTGCCGATGTTAATGCATCTAATCGCTACGGTATGACGCCTATGTTCCTGGCAGCACGAGCTGGTTTGTCGGAAATTGGCATTTTATTGTTGGCAGCCGGAGTAAACCCAAATGCAACCAATGCTGAAGGTGAAACTTTACTGATGGCAGCGGCGAAATCGGGCAGTGCGCCATTGGTTAGGGCTTTGTTGACAGATGATCTGGACAGAATGATGGTAGGTGTTGATCCGAATCTGACCGAGAGCTGGCGTGGTCAGACAGCCCTGATGTGGGCAGCTGCGGAAGGCCATGCCGATGTTATTCAGGCTTTGGTGGATGGTGGTGCTGACATTAATAAACTGTCTGCTTACCAGAAATTTATTGATCCGGATCCTGACAAACGCCAAGGTGGTTTTGTCTATCCTCGAATTCCTAAAGGTCGACTATCTGCCTTACATTTTGCAGCCCGTGAAGGTCAGTTAGCAGCGGTCCAGACCTTAATTTATAACGGCGCAGATATGGATATCGTAGATGAAGAGGGTAGTAGCGCGGCCATGCTGGCCATATTAAATGGCCACTATGAAGTTGCTGCAGCTTTAATCAATGCAGGTGCTGACGTCAATCTCCAGGATAAAATTGGCCGTTCAGTATTATTTATGGCGACAGATATGCATACGCTGGATGCCAATCCGCGTCCAGGACCAAAACCTTATGGTGAATTGGATAGTCTTGATATTGTCAGGCTGGCACTTGAAAAAGGGGCTGATCCTAACCTGACATTAAAATCAAATTTACCTACCTGGTTGGCGCAGGGCTCCAGTCATAACCCGCTTTTAAATAATGGAGCAACGCCCTTGTTAAGAGCCTCAATGTCAGGAGACCTTGAAGTTATTAATTTGTTGCTTGAAGCAGGAGCCGACCCTTATTTAACGACGCTTGAACCACAAGGCTCAGGTCGTGGTTTCGGTGGCGGATATGGAGATACCAATATAGTCATGGCAGCAGCTGGAGTAAGCTGGCGTCCGTCAATAAGCAGGGGCCGTGATGCTGATGCTATCTCTGCACTTGAGTTATATCTGGATTCTTTTGACTTTGATCTGGATGCACAAAATGAATCAGGCTATACCGCTTTACACGGTGCCGTCATGAGAGGTTCAACTGAGATCGTTAGCTACCTGCTGGAAAGAGGTGCGGACCCTACGGTGGTGGCAGCTAAATCAGGCAGTGAAGACATGTATGCTGACAATGAAGCGTTGTCTCCTCTTGACCTGGCTCTGGGCGTTATTGACCTTAGGCTTGATCCAAACCCGGAGATTGAAGAAGTATTGCGAAGCCATATGACCCAAGCTGACTATGATGCTATTGAGGCTCGTAAAGCAGAATTACGTGAACAAAGAGCTGCGGAACGAGCAGAAGCTGAAGAAGTGTAAAATTAAAGCCGACAAAATTTCATTTTGTTGGCTTTAGAAATTAAATGTCAAAGTGCCAGGCTGCTCTCTTAAAGAGTTGTCTGGCATTTTTTTTCGTCTAAATTATCTGTAATTTCATAGAGTTATCCTGCATCTACGACAAAGTTTGATCAGTTTATAGATGCTTGCTACATTACGCCGATAATAATAAAAAATAATAAAACTATGCGGCACGCTAACAATATACTGCCTCTTATCTTTGCCTTGCTTGCAACAGGCATTTTTATGTCGGCTAATGCTCAGTCCGATTTAAGCCTGGAAGAGTTAAGAGTAGCCCTAGCCTCTGGTATGGATGTTGATTCGCCAAAAGCGGATGGTACAACCTTAATGATGGAGGCCATCTATTACCGTGAATCGGATAAGGCCAGATTACTCATCGAATCTGGTGCCGATGTTAATGCATCGAATCGCTTAAGAAAGTCTGCATGACAATTAACTGGAAGTCATATAATCCCGGCAAGTTTTATGATGAATTGATCAGTTCGCCGGGCTATCCTCGTAAGCCCGCTCGTATATTGGCCAAGTATTTGGCTTCGCTTAATAATGAAGAGCTTAAGCAACGTAAAGCGACAGTTGAACACGCCATTAAAAGCATGGGTATTTCGTTTACTGTTTACAGTGAAGCGGGCAATATTGATCGTCAGTGGCCCTTTGATTTAATTCCCAGAATTATTCCTGAAAAAGAATGGAACTCAACCAGTGATGGATTGAAACAGCGTCAGCGTGCGTTGAATTGTTTCATTCATGATGTGTATAACGATGGGAAAATTTTTAAAGATAAGATCCTGCCGGAAGAACTGATTAAAAAATCTAAAAACTACCGAAAAGAATGCCAGGGAATGAAACCTGTGCATGAAGTCTGGGCTCATATCTGCGGAACAGACTTAATTCGTGATGCTGATGGAAAATTCTATGTGCTGGAGGATAACTTACGTGTGCCTTCGGGTGTTTCCTATATGCTGGAAAACAGAACTGTAATGAAACGTGTTTTCCCGGAGTTGTTTGAGAATTATGACATTCAGCCTATCACCGATTATCCCAGCCAGCTTTTCGACACCCTGGCCGCTATCTCGCCGGAGCCAAAAGATTATCCCGAAGTTGTTGTACTGACACCCGGCATCTATAACTCAGCTTATTTTGAACATTCTTTTCTGGCTCAGCAGATGGGTTGTGAATTGGTACAGGGCAGCGATCTGGTTGTAGAAGATGATCGTGTCTTCATGAAAACGATTGAAGGTCTTTCTCAAGTCGATGTGATTTATCGCCGTATAGATGACCAGTTCCTTGATCCTGAAGTGTTTCACCCTGATTCAGTCCTGGGTGTGCCGGGCTTAATGCGAGCATGGCTGAAGGGCAATGTCGGTTTGGCTAATGCACCTGGCGCCGGTGTGGCAGATGATAAGGTGGTGTATACCTTTGTCCCTGACATGATTAAATATTATCTGGATGAAGATGCGATTTTGCCCAATGTCCCCAGTTACCTGTGTATTGATAAAAAACAATGCCAGCATGTACTGCAAAACCTGGATAAATTAGTGGTAAAACCGGCTAATGAGTCTGGTGGCTATGGGATGTTAATTGGTCCTCAGGCGAGCAAAAAAGAACGCGATGAATTTGCCCGTAAAATAAAAGCGAATCCACGTGAGTTTATGGCACAGCCTTTAATCTCATTGTCGACCGCGCCGGTTTTGACTGATAGCAATGTAGATCCTCGTCATATTGATTTAAGGCCCTTTTGTTTACAGGGTGGAAAATCTTATGTCACGGCAGGCGGTTTAACCCGTGTCGCCATGGTAAAAGGGTCTTATGTGGTGAACTCCTCCCAGGGTGGAGGCAGTAAAGATACCTGGATAGTCAGAGAATAAATAATAGGCGTAGTAGCAAGAAAAAATGTTATCAAGTGTTGCAGAAAGAGTTTATTGGTTGGGCCGTTATCTTGAACGCGCCGAAAATGCTGCACGCCTGTTAAAAGTCTACTCAAACATGCTTTTCGATTTGCCGCGCGGTTCAAACCTCGACTGGAGTACTTTGATAGACATCAGCGGTAGTCATGCAAACTATAAAGAGCATTATGACAATTATGATGAAAAGTCGGTTTTAAACTTTTTATTTTCTGATGCCAAAAACCCAAACTCCATTTTTGCCTGTCTTGTTCTGGCTCGGGAAAATGCCCGTACCAGTCGGGAAATCATTCCATCGGAAACCTGGGAACAGGTAAACGCGCTTTATTACACAATTAAGGAAAATATTAATCCACGAATTGGCAGGGCCTCACGCTATGCCTTGCTGGAAGAGATCATTGCAGATTCACAACGCATAGAAGGCATGTTTGTCAGTAGTATGAGTCACAACCAGGCCTATTCTTTTATTGAGCTGGGCCGCAAGCTGGAACGTGCTGACATGACAAGCCGTCTGGTTGATGTTGGTTCTATCAATTTAATACCGGCATTTGCCGGAAAGTCAGAGCAAAACAGTTTTCTGGAACCCTATGAGAATATTGTTTGGATTAATGTATTACGCTGCATTGGTGCATTTCAGGCTTACCGGCAACAGGTTCATAACCGGGTCAGTGGAAATTTAGTTGTGCGTTTTTTGTTGCAGGACGAAGAGTTTCCCCGGGCAATTGGTTTTTGTTTATCGGCTTTGGTTGAAAGCCTTGAAAGACTACCAAACAATGATGATGTTAAACGTGCTGTAGCCCGTGTTAAACGAATTTCTCGTGAAGTTGATGTGGAAAGTCTCTTGCAAAGAGGTTTACTGGAATTTATTGATGAGCTGCAAATATCCATTGCAGATATTCACGAAGAAATCAGTAGAATCTGGTTTAGTCCGGAAACGATTCAGAATGCCGAATAATGCCGGATTTCGGATAGTCGGGTGAATTAATTAAGTTAATTAATTTAATTAAAAAGTACCGCTATTATTGCCGGCAACTTTTTCCCAGCTACCTGCCCATGCCAACGGAGGTAGCAGGTTGAACGCTTCTTTTAATTTTTGATCCCAATTCTTTTTAAGTTCTCTCAAATACTCACTGTCTTCATCGAAGCGGTTGTAGTGGCTGGTTACGAAGCTATCTGCTCTGTACAGCAAGAGTTCAATGGGAGGACCGACAGTCAGGTTACTGCGCATGGTCGAATCCATCGAAACCAGTGCACATAGCGCAGCGGTTTCGAGTGTAGTATCCAGTTTGATAATTCTGTCCAGTATAGGCGTGCCGTATTTGCTTTCGCCAATCTGTAGATAAGGCGTATCCTTTGAACTGGTGATGTGATTTCCGGCAGGATATATTTTTACTACCCTGTGCTGACTGCCCTGGATTTGTCCACCAAGTAAAAAAGTCGCCTCAAACTCGGGGGAAGAACCACCATGCTTTTCCAATTGGCCTCGATATACCTCGCCAATATAATCGGCAGCTTCACCAATAGTAGAAACAGTGGTCAGATTTTCTGCAGTATTTTTTTTAATATCCTTCAGTAGCTGCGTTAAAGTAGCCTGGCTAGTTGCAAGGTTACCTGCCGATAGCAAAACAAATTGCCGATCCGGCATGGCGTTGAAGTTAAACATTTTGCTGTAGGTACTAATCTGGTCAACACCGGCATTTGTTCGGGAATCAGAGCAGAAAACAATGCCTGCATTGACAGATATAGCAACACAATATGTCATAGGAATCATTCTAGGTTTTATAGTTTCATTAGCAGAGCATTCTAGCTGAACTTGGTTGCCCCTTACAGGAGTATTTTGCCATAAACCAATCTGTCAGGTAGGGCCTGAACCAGGCTTGCTGTGTCATTAGATTTATCCCGCGATAAAACCTAGAATCAGAACTCTGGAATCCAGTCTCTTTTTTTGGAGAAATAGTGACAAAACAGTATATCAGTGCGCAGCAATTACTTGATGATTCATTTAATCTTGCTATTAAGGTTCTGAAAAGCGATTACCGGCCAAATTTTATTGCAGGAGTCTGGCGTGGTGGAGCGCCTGTCGGGATAGCTGTACAGGAGTTGCTTAGCTATTTTGGTATTGTTTCTGATCATATCGCTATCCGCACATCGCTATATTCCGGCATTGATAAACGGAATGCTAAAGTTGAAGTACATGGTCTGAATTATCTGATTGACAACCTTCAACCTACGGACAGATTATTGCTGGTTGATGATGTGTTTGACACTGGTCGAAGTGTTAATCAGATTATTGAAGATCTACAAAAGGAATGTGGCGCGAATATGCCCGAAGTCAAAGTAGCGACGCCTTACTTCAAGCCAGGCAGAAACCAGACAGGAAGAGTGCCGGATTATTTTCTTTTTGAAACAGATGACTGGCTGGTTTTCCCACATGAGTTAGCTGGATTGAGTAAAAGTGAGATTTTAAAAGACAAGCCAGGAATAGACTCATTGGCCGGCTTGCTGTCCGGTGATGATTGATTCTACAGAAAATTATCTGGCAGCTTATTGCCTTGCCTTATCATGCTTCCAAAAATGATCACTTAGTTTGTTAATTGATAAGTTAAGTTATAACATGCTTCGCCAATGGAAAGTTTTAATTCGCTTTTACTGACACTTGACGGCTATCTTGGTGCGTCTGCCTGGTTCCCGTTCATCTTGTTGGGTGTTGGTCTATTTTTCACCGTCTATTTACGTTTCCCTCAGGTTAGATTTTTCACTCACGCATGGAATGTTTTACGTGGAAAATATGAAAAGTCCAGTGATCCTGGAGATACCACACATTTTCAGGCGCTTTCGACTGCTTTATCGGGAACGATTGGCACAGGGAACATTGGCGGAGTAGGCCTGGCTATATATATAGGTGGCCCGGCAGCTTTATTCTGGATGTGGATGACTGCATTTCTGGGTATGGCAACCAAAATGGTTGAAGTAAGCCTTTCCCATAAATACAGGGTGAAAGCAGCGAATGGCACGATGGCTGGTGGTCCCATGTATTACATGGAGCATGGTCTGAAGATGCACTGGCTGGCGATGTTTTTTGCCATTGCGACTGTTATCTGTTCATTCGGGACGGGTAATCTGCCGCAAATAAATAATATTGCGACGAGTGTTAATGCAAGCTTCGGTATAGCACCAGTCATTACTGGCGGTGTGCTTGCTGTGCTATTAGGGCTGGTAATTATTGGCGGTATCAAACGAATTGCACATGTTGCGGCGACGATAGTGCCGACGATGGCAGCAGTTTATTTAATTGGTGCTCTGGCTGTGATTATCATGAATTACGACAATATCATCCCCGCTTTTTTCAGTATTTTCCGCGATGCCTTCACTGGATCGGCCGCAACAGGCGGTTTCCTGGGAGCAAGTTTTGCATTTGCCTTCAACCGCGGTGTTGGTAGAGGATTATATTCCAATGAAGCCGGTCAGGGCTCTGCTGCCATCGCGCATGCTTCCGCTAAAGCGGATGAGCATGTATCTGAAGGCATGGTGTCTTTGCTGGAACCTTTCATTGATACTCTGGTCATTTGTACGATTACTGGTCTGGTAATTTTATCTTCGGGTGTCTGGACAGAAAAATTTGAAAATGATTTCCAGTCTGCCGATTTATTAATATTGGATGGCGTTTATCTGGAGCAGAATGAAGCAGACCGAACATTTATAGCTGATTACTTGGCAGGCAAGCCCAGTTCCATATCCTTGTATTCAGGCAGTGTGACCGTACTTAACGGTGCCATATCCACGCCCGCGTTTACTGTTTTACATGCAAGGTCTTTTGCCGAGGATGTGGAATTTTTAAATACCAATGAACCCTATAGCGGACAAGTGGATATTGCAGAAGGCGTTATCCAGAATGTTGATATCAGCTTACGTGGAAAATCTTTACTGCATTCTGCCGCGTTAACAACCGCCGCTTTTGGGGAAGGTCTATTTGGCGAAAACGGGCAGTACATTGTGACAATATCATTAGTATTGTTTGCGTTTTCAACAGCAATAGCCTGGTCATATTATGGTGACAGGGCAGTTATTTACTTGATTGGGTTTAAAGCAGTAATGCCCTACAGGATACTGTACTGTATTGCTTTTTTTATCGCTTCTTTTATCGACACTACCTTAGTGTGGAATATTGCAGCAGTAGCTATCGTCCTCATGACACTGCCTAACTTGCTGGGCATCATGCTGATGCGAAAAGAAATGAAAGTGCTGGTTAAGGAATACTGGGACGAATACAGTGATAAATAAGTTTAGTTTGCAGTAGCTTCTTCGCTATTGTTTTCCTGCATTTCATCCTGGGCTCCGCCGTTACCCAGCATCCCCAAAGTCAGTATATTCAACCATGATCTTTCTTCTTCTGCCGGGTTTTCCGCCGGAAGTTGAAAACCAAAAGCTGTATCTATACTTACAGGTCGTCTTGTAGGTGCAAGCGGCGTATCCCGTTTGTTGGAACCCAGTAAACCAAAAGTCACGGAATATAAAAAAGAAGGATCAGTGATTTGTGTGGAAACAACAAAGTCTCCATTCTCATCCAACTGATTGCTTTCCGGATAGTTGGTCGCAAGTATCTGCAGGCTATTATTAGCAAGATCATTTAATCCCAGACGGAGATACATTTCAGTCATGATTTCCAGAGCACGGGGAACTGCAGGAGCTTCCTGATAGTTTTCCACAACATATTTTGCACGATTCAATGCTGAAAGAAATGCCTGTCTTTCAATATAAAATTCTGCGACATGTATTTCATAGTCAGCAAGTAAATTACGTAGATAAATCATTCGAGCCCGGGCGTCTGCTGCATATGGACTGTTGGGGAAACGTGTGATTAATTGTGCAAAATCGGTAAAGGATTCCCGTGCGTTACCCGGGTCACGTTTACTAGGATCAGTGGGTAAAAAACGTCCCAGCATGCTGGCGTCTTCCGTATAAAAAGCCAGTCCTTTCATGTAATACGCATAATCAACATTTTCATCATCAGGGTAAAGTCGAATAAAGCGATCGGCGGCTGCACGTGCTGATTCGGCTTCCCCGGCTCTGTAATAGGCATAAACCAGTTCGATTTGAGCTTGAGCGGCATATTGGCCAAAAGGGAACAAGGCTTCCAGTTGCTGAAAATCTGTAATTGCTTCGTTAAAGGCATTTCTACTGAGCGCATCAACGGCTTCGTTATAAAGAAATTCCTCAGTAGAACCCTGAAACTGATCATCTGAAGAGCAGGCGGAAAGTGAAAAAATGGAGATGAGCAGAAGAGGTGGTAGAAGTCTTTTCACGGTTGTTATGTCTTTGGGCTTAATTGCTTGCTGCTTTTTGGCATAATTCGATATTTCGCCAACGCAGTGTACTATGTCTTATAAAATATGTCTTATAAAAAATCTTGCTGAAAAATTGCATGGTCAAGTCATCATTCATCATCTATAGACTATAAAAATATGGAAAAGTTTTATCTGGAAGCGAAAGTCAGCTCTGAACAGGCAGGTTTACGCCTGGATCAGGTAGCATCGAGCCTGTTCCCCGACTATTCACGAGTTCGCTTGCAATCATGGATACAGCAAGGGAACTTGTTGGTAGATGGCAAAAAAGCTAAAAACAGGCAAAAACTCTTAGGTGGCGAACTGATCACATTATCAGCTGTGCAGGAAGTACAGGAACAATGGCAGGCTGAATCTATCCCCCTGGATATCATCCATGAAGATGACAGCATCCTGGTTATTAATAAAGCTGCCGGTCTGGTTGTTCATCCGGCAGCAGGAAATTATTCGGGAACCTTGCTTAATGCCTTGCTGCATCATTATCCTGAACTTGAAACTATTCCCCGGGCTGGCATCGTTCATCGTTTGGATAAAGAGACCAGTGGGTTAATGGTGGTAGCCCGGACTTTACCAAGTCATCTGTCTTTAATAGAGCAAATTCAGGCGAGGGAAGTCAGCAGAGAATACCAGGCGGTGACCACAGGTCTGGTAACTGCCGGTGGTAGCGTTGATGCGCCATTAGGAAGGCACCCAGTACACAGAACCAAAAGAGCCGTTGTCTCAGAGCAAAGCGGTAAGGCTGCCATTACTCACTATCGGGTGATAAAAAAATTCAGGGCGCATACGCATCTTGCAGTAAAACTTGAAACCGGACGGACACATCAAATACGAGTACACATGGCCTATTTGGGATTCCCTCTGATTGGAGACCAGGTTTATGGCGGCAGACCCAAGATTCCGAAAGCCGCCAGTCCCGACTTGATTGATATGATTAAAAATTTTAAAAGACAGGCTTTGCATGCCTGGAAACTGGGGTTACAGCATCCGGAAACGGGAGAGCTTCTGAGTTGGGAAGCGGAACTGCCGCAAGATATGCAACAGTTATTGTCTGTGTTAAGTGAAGATAATGAAGGTTAATGCAGTAATAAAAGCAAACTGGTCTGCGCCGACAAATGTTACTGCCTGTGTTGTAACCAGACGCGCTGATGTTGATGATGTGTTGCAACAAAAGCAAGTGCAATGGTTGCAACAGGTTCATGGCAAAGATGTATTAAAACTGAAGGCTGGGGTAAATATATCAGAGCCAAAGGCTGATGCTATTTATACACAAGTGCCAGGAATTGTTTGTGGAATTCATACCGCTGACTGTCTGCCGGTTTTTTTCAGCGATCAAAAAGGCCGTGAAATTGCATTGGCTCATGCTGGCTGGCGTGGTCTTGCTATGGGTGTTCTGGAAAATACTCTGGCTTGTTTTAAAGCAAAACATGAAAGTATTTCTGTCTGGTTCGGGCCGGCAATAGGCCCCTGCCATTTTGAAGTCGGAGAAGAAGTCAGAGATATCTATTTACAGCAAGCCAGCCAGGCTACAAAAAAAATAACGTCTGCGGCCTTTGTTCCCGGCGCTAAAAACGGTAAATGGATGGCTGATCTTTATAAGCTGGCCCAAATTCGCTTAAACGACGCAGGGCTTTTTGATATTAGTGGTGGCGGTCTGTGTACTTTTTGTGATCCTGAGAATTTTTATTCCTATCGACGTGACAAAGAAACAGGACGTCTGTCCAGTTTGATCTGGTTAAAATAAATTCCACTGACTTGAATCAAACCATTCCACCCCCATTTACAGGATTATGAAAGCAGTAAAATTTAGTCTGTGGGGTCTGTACTATGCGAATGGATAAGTTAACCAATAAATTGCAGCTGGCATTAGCCGATGCGCAATCTCTGGCTGTGGGTAAGGACCACAATCAGATTGCCCCCGTGCATTTAATCCTCTCATTACTTAATCAGAAAGGTGGTTCCATCAGACCTTTGTTGATGCAAACAGGCTTTGATATTAAAAAAGTTCAGGAAGGCTTACTGGTTATCTTGGAAAATCTGCCTGTGGTTTCTGATAGTGACGGAGACGTCAATCTTTCACCTGAACTGGCAAAATTGTTGAACATTGCCGATAAGGTTTCACAACAAAGTGGTGATCAATTTATTTCCAGCGAAAGTGTTTTACTCGCTGCCATGCAGGATAAGGGTGAGCTGGGGAAATTGTTAAATTCTTTTTCAGTGTCACAACAGGCGCTTGAAAATGCGATTAAAAATTTACGTGGCGGTGAAGGCGTTGATGATCCTGAAGCTGAGGGTTCTTATCAGGCATTACAGAAGTTTACAGTGGACGTAACGGCTAAAGCTGAAGCAGGCAAACTTGATCCCGTTATCGGCAGGGATGATGAAATCCGTCGAACCGTACAGGTTTTACAACGCCGTACCAAGAATAATCCGGTTTTAATTGGAGAGCCCGGAGTCGGGAAAACAGCCATTGTTGATGGGCTGGCCCAACGTATTGTTAATGGTGAAGTTCCAGAAGGGCTAAAAGGTAAGCGTATTCTTTCACTGGATATGGGAGCGCTGATTGCAGGGGCTAAATTTCGTGGTGAATTTGAAGAACGTCTGAAGGCAGTACTGAATGAGCTTTCTAAACAGGAAGGTTCAGTCATTTTGTTTATTGATGAAATTCATACCATGGTCGGAGCTGGCAAAGCAGAAGGTGCCATGGATGCCGGCAATATGCTTAAACCTGCTTTGGCGCGGGGAGAATTACATTGTGTGGGTGCAACAACCCTGGATGAATACCGGCAGTATATCGAGAAGGATGCAGCACTGGAGCGACGTTTTCAGAAGGTGCTTATTGATGAGCCCAGTGAAGAAGATACCATTGCGATCTTGCGCGGACTGAAAGAACGTTATGAAGTGCATCATGGTGTGAACATAACGGATTCGGCCATTATTGCAGCGACAAAATTATCACAGCGTTATATCACTGACAGGCAGCTACCCGATAAAGCAATAGATCTTATTGATGAAGCGGCGAGCCTGATCCGTATGGAAATTGATTCAAAACCTGAAGAGATGGATCGACTGGAAAGACGTCTGATTCAATTGAAAATTGAACGCGAAGCCTTGAAAAAAGAAACAGATGAAGCATCGCAAAAAGGCCTGGAAAAACTTGAAACTGACATAAAAAAACTGGAAACAGAATTTGCAGATTTAGATGAAGTGTTGCGTGCAGAAAAAGCAACACTACAAGGCTCGCAACAAATTAAGAGTGATCTGGAACAGGCCAGAATTGACCTGGAAGCTGCAAGCAGGGCTTCTGATCTGGCGCGCATGTCCGAGTTGCAATATGGCACGATTCCCGAGCTTGAAAGAAAGCTGGAGGCTGCCTCCAGTGCTGACAATATTGAAATGAAACTGCTGCGCAATAAAGTCACTGATGAAGAAATTGCCGTGGTGGTTTCCAGAGCAACAGGAATCCCTATTTCAAAAATGCTGGAAGGGGATAAGCAAAAGCTATTGCGCATGGAAGAAGCACTGCACCAGCGAGTCATAAGTCAGGATGAAGCTGTTGATGCAGTAGCCAATGCAGTAAGACGGTCGCGGTCAGGCATATCGGATCCGCGGCGTCCCAATGGTTCCTTTCTTTTTCTGGGGCCAACCGGTGTTGGGAAAACTGAACTTTGTAAAGCCCTGGCTAGCTTTCTCTTTGATACTGAGGAAGCCATGGCGCGTATTGATATGTCAGAATTCATGGAGCGCCATTCGGTGGCGCGACTGATTGGCGCACCTCCCGGTTATGTCGGTTATGAAGAAGGGGGCTATCTGACTGAAGCAGTCCGACGTCGCCCTTATGCAGTTTTGTTACTTGATGAAATCGAAAAAGCGCATCCGGATGTTTTCAATATCTTATTACAGGTATTGGATGATGGCAGGCTGACAGATGGGCATGGTCGTACGGTAGATTTCCGTAACACGGTCATCGTCATGACATCCAATCTGGCTTCTGACCGAATCCAGGAGTTGATGAATGCAGACTCTGATAAAACGGCGAGTTATGAATCCGTAAAAAGCTCGGTGCTGGAAGTGGTGTCGACTCATTTCAGGCCGGAATTCATTAACCGTATAGATGAACTGGTTGTGTTTCATCCTCTTGCCCGTGAACAGGTAAAAGGTATTGCCGAAATTCAATTGCAATTACTGGATCAACGTTTACAGGATAATGATCTTAAACTGGAATTTGCAGAAGGTGTTCTGGATAAGCTGGCTAGTTTGGGATTTGATCCCGTTTACGGGGCGCGCCCTTTGAAAAGAGCAGTACAAACCTGGCTGGAAAACCCTCTGGCTCAACGTGTGCTTGCCGGAGATTTTTCTCCGGGCGATACAATCCTTGTTGAACTTGATGGCGAGGATATTAAATTTACTGCCAAACAGAAAGCAGATTAAGCCCTAAGCCTAAATTCTGTTCTGTTGTTGCAGTAAATGATAAGTGCGCATTATTGCCGTTATTGCCAGAGAGTCTTTGATTCCCTGATTGATAACCATTTGCCAGACTTCCAGAAACGGTAGCTTTTTAATCTCCAGTTTTTCAGTGGGGTCTGGTTGTGCTACACCCTGACTTAAGTCTTCAGCAACAAAAATATAGCCGCGTTCATTGGTAAAACAATTACTGGTATACATTTCACCAAGATCAGTCCATCGCCTGGCACTTAAGCCGGTTTCTTCGAGCAATTCACGTTTCGCAGCATCCAGCAGCTTTTCGTTTTCTTCAGCACCACCTTCAGGGATTTCCCAGCTATAAGTGTCAAGGGTATAGCGATATTGGCCGACCAGATAAGTATCAAGGTCTTCAGTTAAGGCGACAATACCAATCGCTGGTTTGGTTTCTACGACGCCGTAAATACCTGCTTTTCCATGGGGGGTTATGACTTTGTCTTCACGTACACGTATCCACCGATTGGAATAGATTTCTGTGCTGCTCAGGGTTTTCCAGGGGTTTTTCAATTAAAGACTCCTTTTTCTTTTCATATTTATCTACTTACTTTTAGCATGAGGTGCTTTATTCTTCGCTTAAGGATCAAAAGTCTTTGAGAAATCGTTAAATTAATGTTCAAACCGGGCCATAAATACTTTTACAGGATCGCTTTAATCCTATCATTCCCTTCTCTGGTTTTCGCTCAGAGTGCTGAGGTGGCTACGCATAATGAGTCTGCGCATGCCTGTTATGAAGCCGCAACTTCTGTCGCCACGATAGAAGATTTTGAAATAAACAGTAACATGTTTGAGCCCTGCAATGTGGCATTAGTTGAACTGGGTTTATCGGATAATGACCGGGCCGCAACCTTTGTTAACCGCGGGATTTTACATGCTGCTTCTGGATTCCTCGCAGAGGCATTGGCAGATTATGATGAAGCACTCAAATTGTATCCAACTTTGGGTCAGGTTTATATTAACCGGGGATTTGTCTACCATTTTGAAAACCAACTTGATGCAGCTTTGACAGATTATAATTATGCCCTTGAACTGGATATTAAAAATAAACATCTTGTGCATTTTGCACGGGGTATTGTTTACGAAGAAAAGAATCTGTTGGATGAAGCTCTGGATGATTATAGAAAAGCGTTGGAATACAGCCCTGACTGGATGCCAGCAAAAACCAGATTACAGCGCGTTCTTGGCAGAATGGGACAGGGTGCAGAGGTAGAAGTAGAAACCTACGCAGTCGTCTATAACAAATAAATTGCCAATCAAACCCTATTTAATTGCTTCCCTGGCAGATTTCTCCAGGTTCCCTGCATAATTCATTACATGGAAAATAACATTCTGCTCTATGCTGCCACTGAGCAGATGTGCGCCAGGGCCCGTGGCATATATTGGAACATCTTCCCCACTGTGTGTTTCTTCAATGAGAGGAATAAATGTTTCCTGGTGAAAACCAGGGGTCTCTGTATCAACATCACTTAAATCAACCCGGCGCGGGAAAGCAGGGGGTTCTTCATTTTCTTGTAGTTCAATTCGTTCATAAACGCCATCAGACTTTTCAGCATAATCAGCAAAACCTCTACCATTCATATAATTGAGCGTTGTATAAGGCATGCCTTGCCTGTCGAGTGTGAGGTCAGTTTCCGGGTTGCCACTTGCGTCATTGCCAACGACTTTACCGAGAATGGGATTTCCCCGGACAGGATAGCCAGCCATTGTCATGACATGGCTATGGTCGGCAGTTACGATGATCAGGGTTTCATCAGGGTCGGTTGCGTTAATGGCAGCAGCGACGGCATTGGAAAGTTCAACGGTTTCATTTAATGCGTTATAGGCATTATTGAAATGGTGGGCATGATCAATGCGGCCGCTTTCCACCATGAGGAAGAAGCCATCATCGTCTTCTTCTAACAGGTCGATTGCTTTCAGGGTCATTTCACTGAGGGAAGGCTCTCCGGCTATGTCATTTTGTCTGTCGGCTTCAAAGCGCATGTGCGAAGGATTAAACAAGCCAAGGACATTACGGTTGTCCTGATCATTTAAGTTATCAAAACTGCTTTGATCCATAACATAAATACCACCCTGATTAATCCATTCGCGAATGAGGTTACGCCCGTCTTCACGTTGGCCTTCATCGGCACTCTCAGAAAAACCGATTAGGCTGTCGGGATCATTATCAAAGAACATTGCCCGGCCACCGCCAAAGGCGACATCTATGCCATCAATGAAACTGGATGACTGATCCTCCGGGTATATAAGGCTATTCAAACGATTTGAAAAATTAATTAGCTGGCTGGCAATGTCCATACATTCATTTGGTGGATCTTCTTCATCAAGTGTTGTTGTCGATTCCCAGTCCCGTTCCGGAGATTTTGCATAAGTGGCGGCCGGGGTGGCATGAGTGAGCCTGGCAGTGCTGACAATACCGGTTGCTTTGCCGGCGATTTCTGCCAACTCCAGGGCAGTCATTAATTCCGGGTTGTCACTGTTCAGAAAACTTTCACAATTAGCCCGTGCCGGTTGATCGTCAATGCCGATAAAGCCAGCCTTGGTTTTAATGCCTGTCATCATTGCTGTCATTGTGCCGGCAGAATCCGGGGTCTGCTGATTGGAATTGTAGGTTTTGGATAGGCCTGTCCACGGAAAATGCTCAAAGCTTAATGTGTATTCCTCACCACTTTGACCAGCCTGCTGCCCGGCAAAAATTCTTGCCGTGGTTATGGTGGTCATGCTCATGCCATCACCGATGAACAAGATAATATTTTTAGCGGCGCCAGGCGTATTGTTGATAGTTTTTTGGCTGGCAGTTAAAACAGCTTGTTGTCCATTCTGGTACCACGAAGACTGAGTATTCAGGGTAGGCAAGGAAGGCTGTCTGCCCAGCAGAATGATACCGGCCACTGAAATTAGAATAAGGACTGAAGTAATAAGTGCAATTTTTTTATATCTAAGTAAAGTAGGCATGATGTTTCTCTAAAGTGTTAGTTGCCGTATACAGGTTTAAAATAATACCCGTCAAATACTACGTTTCTATTAAGAGCATGGATTAGTGTAGACTGAATCCGGAGCAGAAAGCTTCCCCTTACTAAGTTTAATAATAGATATTCATTGTGCAATTAATAACTGAATCACCTTATTTCGCTGCTGTAGACCTTGGTTCGAATAGTTTTCATATGGTGATTGCCCGTATTCAAAATGGGCAGATGGAGATCATCGATCGTGAGAAGGAAATGGTTCAGATTGCACTGGGCCTTAAAAAAGATGGCCATCTGAATCTGGCGGCACAGACCCGGGCACTTGAGTGCCTGCATCGTTTTTCTGAACGCCTGCGGGATATTCCTGTTAAGCATATTCGTGCTGTAGGAACAAAAACCCTGCGATCTACCAGTCGCTCAAAAACTTTTTTAAAGAAAGCTGAACAAGCCCTGGGCGTGTCCATTCAAATTATTTCGGGTTATGAAGAAGCCCGATTGGTATATGCCGGCTTATCGCATTCAGTACTGAATGATCACAGCAAGCGTCTGGTCGTTGATATTGGTGGAGCTAGTACCGAATTTATTATCGGTGAAGATTACGAACCCTTGTTAATGGAAAGCCTGAGTATGGGCTGTGTCAGCTTTACCAAACGATTTGCAAACCGCTCAGGAAAAATCACCCGGAAATTTCTAGACAAAGTTTATCTTGCTGCCTGTTCGGAAATTGAAGTCCTGAGAAAGAATTATATTAAAGCTGGCTGGCAGATTGTCTTTGGCACCTCGGGGACAGTGAGAGCTATTGCCGATTTAACTATGGTAAAAGATGGCGGTGCGGTGATCAGTAAAAACGCACTTGACCAATTAGCGGATGCTCTAGTGGCTGATGATAAATTGTTAACTGCTGTGCCGGAATTACGCCGGGGTGTTTTGCCGGCAGGTGTCATCATCCTTAAAGCCATATTTGATCAGCTAAAACTGGAAACAATGCATGTGGGCGATGCGGCGCTTAAAGAGGGGCTGTTGTTTGACACGATAGGGCGCTTAAGTGATAAGGATACGCGCAATGAAAGTATCCAGAAACTGCAACAACAATATAATGTTGATACCGATCATGCGCAGCGTGTGGCAAAAACGGCTGTAGCACTTTGGCAGCAGATTCGAAGTCCGGCATTGCCCGGGGTATCCCGTACCAAAATTTTACGCTGGGCGGCAGAGCTGCACGAAATTGGCCTGAGTATTTCTCATACCAGTTTTCATCACCATGGCTATTACATCTTAAGGCATAATGATATGGCCGGTTTCGGCCGTTACGAGCAATATATTCTGGCTAATCTGGTACGTTCCCACCGCAAGGGACTTTATCAGGAAAAATTTGGTGATATGGATGAACTTGCCATCTCAGCATTTGTTCCAATGCTGGTTTGTCTGCGTCTGGCCGTGCTGTTCCACCGGCGCAGGGAAGATATGGATTACCTTCCCAAACTCAGCAATACGGAGTTGGGTTACCAGCTTAAGTTCCGACGTGGCTGGTTAAAGCAGCACCCATTGACGCTTGCGGGGTTGGAACAGGAAAGGGAGCAATATGAAGGGATAGGAGTGGCACTTGAATTCAGATAGCCTGGAATCGTTTTGCACTGTTTCCTTCTACTATCAGCTGGTTTATATTTGATCGCATGAGTTTTTCTTATAAACACAAAGCCGTCATCAGGAGCATCTTTTTGATCCTGGCAGTGAATGTCATGCTGATTGATTCATTGATGGCCCAGATTCGCCCTCGCTACGCTAATCCTATGTACACCACTGTCATTCCCAGAGACAGCGATGGTGCGGAATTTTACTTTACCCGCCTGATTTATGGCTCGGACGGTTTTAGAAGCCGGGGCGGCTGGATGACTGATATGCCGGAAGCAGAGCATTTTTTTATGAATGGTCTGACACGCTTAACCCGTGTTGATGGGTCTCTGGTTGATTTGAGAAATCCTCAGGCAGGCGCGCCCTGGATTAACTTACAGGATGGCAATGTTTTTGATTATCCTTTTCTTTATGCGGTGGAAGTTGGGGGCTGGCGCCTAAATACAGAAGAAGTAGCCATCCTGCGGGAGTATCTGCTTAAAGGCGGCTTCCTCATTGTTGATGATTTTCATGGTACTTATCAATGGAATGGTTTTATGTCGACCATGCAGCGTATATTCCCGGATCGTCCGGTAGTTGATATCCCAGACGATGATGAAGTCTTTCATGTGCTTTATGATTTGGATACGACTATTCAGATACCCGGTATCAGTCCATTAAGCCAGGGTGTTACCTGGGAACAGGATGGTTATGAGCCGGTTTATCGGGGTGTTTATGATGATAATGGCCGCCTCATGGTGGCGATTAATCATAATATGGATTTGGGTGATGCCTGGGAGCATGCCGATACGCCTGGGTATCCGCAGCCGATGACGGCAATGGCGTATAGATTCGCCGTCAACTACGTAATCTATAGTATGACTCACTGAAGCTACTGCGCTTGCCAGTACATCGTTGCAAGTAAAATTTAACTCAGTCACTTACTATAAACCTTTGAAGCTACTTCGCTTGCATTCTCTTCGTTATAAAAGTACTCAGTCGGTCACGTATTAGTTATACGTTCCCTCCCTGCGTGCTTTTACGCCTCGACACTGCTGCGCTCGTAACGCTTCTCTGAATTAAGAATTCTTTGTTTTATTTAAAGTCGACATATCTCAGCAGAGTGCTTTTTTAGTCATACCTGTTAGAATCCCCCAAAAGTAAAATTACAGAGGGTGTCAACTATGAAAAATCTACCAAGAATATTAACAACTATTTTATGTGCTACGAGCTTGGCAACGGGTGCTTATGCAGTCGCGCCAGACTTTATGGAAAAACTGACTTCTGATGCACGTCCAGCAGAAGACAGAGCCAGAGATGGCATGCGCCGTCCCTATCAGGTTATGAACCTGGCAGGCGTTGAAGAAGGCATGACAGTCCTTGATATTAGTTCCGGAGGGGGTTGGTACGCCCGGGTTTTGGCTGCAGCTATTGGGCCTGACGGGATGATATATGCACAGGATTTGGGGGCCGGTGGCAGAATTCCACAAGCAGTAACCCAGGATTTGACCAGCATGCCTAACCTGGAAGTGGTTGATAATGTTTCAGATGTTCCAGCTAATAGTATTGATATTGCTGTTTTTGGACTTGAGTCACACCATCGTGATGATGAGACTGGGGTGGCTTTTTTTCGCGAGATTTATAATGTCATGAAGCCAGGTGCTAAAGTCATTTACACTGAATACGTAGGTGATGCTTCAACTGATTATCGGGCTCTTCATCGGCTGCCAATCGAAGTTGCTAGAAGATGGGTACAGGAAGCTGGTTTCGAGATCGTTGAAGATTCCGATATTCTACGTACCACGGCAGATGACCACAGCTTGCCAGTCTTCAGTCCAATTTTGGGCAGAAACGCTGATCGCTTCTTATTTATCCTTCAAAAACCAGAAATGTAATGCTGGCAACTTGAGTAAGTTCATCTGAGCTGATTATTTAATTTCAATTATCTGGTACTGGATTTTGTCAGTATGAAAAAAATAATTTTGCCATTTATCTTTATTGCGTTTTCCTGTGTTTCTTATGCGGCCAGTGAAGATGAACTGATTACTCGGGCACAGGCTATCCATGCGCGGGTAATGGCCTTGGATACGCATGTTGATATTCCCCTGAATTTTGCTACCAGTGAGCATGACCCGCTGGATGCTGAGGCTCAGGTGAATTTATCTAATATGCGCAGTGGTGGTCTGGATACAGCCTTTTTTATTGTTTATGTCGGGCAGCAGGAACGTAACGCAATGAATTATCTTGATGCCAAAGCTGATGCCTTGAATAAATTCGATGCCATCCATCGCATGGTTGAACTTTATCCTGACCTGATTGGTCTGGCTGATACGGCAGATGAAGCAAAGGCTTTGCATGCCGAAGGTAAACTGGTTGCGATGATCGGTGTCGAAAATGGTTTCAGCATCGGTCAGGACATTAGCCTTGTAGAAGAATTCAGAAAACGCGGTGCTCGCTATATGGGCCTGGTTCACAATGGACACAATGATATTGGTGATTCGGCCCAGCCACAGGAACGTTTGAATGATGTGACAGTAGAGCATGGCGGGCTGAGTGAATTTGGTTACCGGGTAGTAGAGGAATTGAACCGGACAGGGATTCTGGTTGATGTGTCACATGTTTCAAAGCAAACCATGCTGGATGTGGTGAATCATTCAAAAGCGCCAATCATTGCTTCGCATTCGAGCGTAAATGGTGTGTTTGTCCATCCCCGTAATCTGGATGACGATCAGTTGTTAGCAATCAGAGACAACGGTGGCGTGGTGCAGATTGTTGCATTTGATAATTATCTGAATGAAGGTAGGGGTACCGCTTCGGTTCAGGACTTAGTAGATCATATTGACTATGCAGTGGATATGATGGGTGTTGAACATGTCGGTATTTCTTCTGATTTTGGTGGTGGGGGTGGCATCAGCGGCTGGAATAATGCTGATGAAACGATCAACGTCACTGTCGAACTGGTCAGGCGCGGTTATTCGGAACAAGAAATTGCCATGATCTGGGGGGGTAATGTATTGCGAATTCTGGAGGAGGCTGAAAATATTGCTGATCCTGAATTCGTCGCTGAATCCAGCCTGCCGGTATTTGAAGATTTTCTCGTGGCTCAAAGTGAAGCAACTCTCGCAAGTATTGACCTAAAGAGTCACCCGAATGTGGCCAATTTTAAAACCAGGCTGGAATATAATTTAAATGAGTCTGCCAACTTTGCCGGGCACTATATTGCAACATATTGGGGCTGTGGAACCATGTGCCAGATGGTGGCAATTATTGATGTATTGGATGGATCTGTATTTTTCCCAGATATCACTACCAGCTATGGTGCCTGTCATAGAGCCGACAGTACACTTTTTATTACTAATCCTGCTGATGAATACCTTTTGGAAGCTTATGCTGGTGATTTTCCGGATTGGTTTGCTATGGGTTATTACCAATGGGATGGTGAGCAAATGAATTTGCTCACGGAAACTCAGGAAATTACCGAACTAGAAGACTGTGACACTTTATAAAGAGTTTTGTATTTGGCAGTATTTCAGCCGAATGCAGCAGCATGAATAGCTTACCGGGAAGCCTGGTCAATTCTATTATTTTCATTATCCTTGCATATTTTATTATTACAATTGCGCATTAGCTTTTTGGTTTGTGGCTGGGTATAAATGAGTTGCGTTTATGAGAAAAATAATAGAACTTAAAGCGCATTTATTTTGTTTGTGGAATTATAGAGTTTTTGGTCATAAAGCGAGCAGGCTTAGGTACCTTTTAAACCTAAACAAAAAAAATAAAAAATATTTCACAACTTTCTTCAAAATTTTAATTCTCTTTCTTTCCAGTTTATCAATAGAAGCGCTTGCTCAAACGTTTGGCAATTCTGACGGCAAACAAATAGAAATTCCCCGTACTGAATTAAGTCCGGTCATAGATGGCGTGCTGGATGATGAAATCTGGAAGCAGGCTGCAGTCATCACTGACTTGCATCAAATGTTTCCGGTTGATCATGGCGAGCCGTCCCAGGCCAGTGAGTTTTATGTTGCCTACGGTGAAGATTATTTTTATCTGGCCGCCCGTCTTTATGATACTAACCCCGAAGAAATCAGAGCCATGGCTTTGATTCATGATGATCAATCGATGGGAAATGATGACCAGATTTTTGTCATTCTGGATACGTTCAACAATAACCTGACAGGATTTCGTTTTGTTGGTCATCCCAATGGTCTCAGGGCTGATGCAGTTTATGAAAACCCAGGCACTGTCAATTGGAACTGGGATGGCATCTGGGAGACTGATTCCAGGATTGATGAAGCAGGCTGGACCACTGAAATTGCGATTCCTTTTATCACCCTTAATTTTGACCCCGAAGCTGATGAGTGGGGATTTTCACTGGGGCGTGAAATTGCACGGGATAATGAATCCCTCGCATGGTCATCCTTTAATCGTAACAATAATCCATCAACTGCCGGGCAGGCATCAGGCATATCGGACGTAAATCAGGGGCTTGGTCTGGATATCGTGCCCTCTGTGACAGTAGCGCAAAAAGAAAATCATGCGATAGGTGATACCTCGGACCGCTTCGACCCATCACTGGATGTATTTTACAAATTCACCCCGAACCTGACCGGGGCCCTGACCCTCAATACTGATTTTTCAGCCGCTGATGTGGACAATCGCCAGGTTAACCTGACCCGTTTCTCCCTGTTTTTTCCAGAAAGACGTGATTTCTTTTTACAGGACTCGGAAATTTTCAGCTTTGGTGGATTGTCTGGCGGCGGTTTCAATTCCAATGGCATTCCATTTTATTCGCGCCGAATTGGCCTGGATCCCAGAACCGGCAACCCGGTGGATCTGGAGGTTGGTGGCAAACTCACTGGCAGGATTGGCAATAGCATCAGTGTTGGAGCCTTGATGGTGCAGCAGGGCGATAGAGTCGGACTGGACGGTCAGGATGTCTTTGTTGGCAGAGCTACAGCGAATGTACTGTCCGAGTCCAGGGTGGGGATTATCATGACCGAGGGTGATCCTAACAGCGTGACTGACAGTACACTGATTGGTACAGATTTTATCTATCGCAATACCCGTTTCTCCGATACACATTCCCTGACAGGTGATTACTGGTATCAACAAACTGATACGGATGGTGTGGTGGGAGACCAGAAAGCCTATAGCGCGTCCACTACCCTGTCCACCCAGGGCACCGGGTTCAGTGGTAATTTTCGCTATACTTATCTGGGTGACGAGTTTGATCCGGCCATGGGTTTCGCCAACCGCACGGGCATTGAACAGGTCAGTGGTTTTATCAGCGGACGCTATTTTTTCCGGAATCACCCATTGATCAGAAATACCTTCAATTTTGTCAGGGTTTCGCACAGCAGAAGAAACGACACTGATGACTTGCAAAGTGAAGCTATCTTCGCACGCCTGCTTTCCATCAATACGCATAATGGTGATGAACTGTCTATTACCGCCAGACGGGAACGCGAAGGCCTTGAGTCCCCTTTTGAAATCAGGCCCGGCATTATAATTCCCCAGGGTAAATATGCTTTCGAGTCAATTCAGTTTGAGATAAACACAACGAATCAGCGTAATTTTTCACCGGATATTTCTTACCGGATTGGTGACTTTTACAATGGTGAACGCAGTGAAAGTACGCTAGGGATCAACTGGACCGCCACTCGCAATATTCAAATGGCGCTTAACTATGAATACACCGACGTTGAAATGCCTGAGGGTGATTTTGTTACCCGCCTGATCAGCATGAACCTCAATTTTGCATTTTCACCTGAGTGGTCCTGGCGTAACCTGATGCAGTACGACAATGGCTCGGGGACAGTTGGTTTGAACAGCCGCTTACGCTGGAATCCGCGTGCCGGGGAGGATTTGTTCCTGGTCCTGAATTACAATACTGACTCATTCGACGGTGCATTCAGAGGGTTACAGGTACGAGAATCAGAAGTTGTACTGAAATATACTCGAAATTTTCGTTTTTAATCAATTTAAGCTAGAACAAAAAAGCCTGCATTTGCAGGCTTTTTATTGGCAGCTTTTATACTGATATAGCTATTGGACTTCAGCTATTAAACCATCAAGACCACGTTGTACATGGAGATCGGCCCAATAGAATTCATTACGCAGCATGTTCTCAATTTCCCCACGTGAATTTCCAGCAGCAATCATCTCACGTACCCTTGTACGAAGTCTCACGGTTGAATCCCTGAAATTTGCCAGTTCTGCTTTTGTGGTAACCGGGCCATGTCCTGGAACCACTGTATCGAAATCCAGTCTGAGAACTTCATCCAGTGTTTTGGTCCAATCTCTGGCACTGCCGCCACCTGCATAGTCAATCAATTGAGGGACATCATTTCCATAAGTAAACATGTCACCGGTAGCAAGCAGGTTATGTTCCGGGAAATAGACGACTACATCACCATCAGTATGTGAACGGCCAAATCTGAATATTTCAGCAACCTTGCCACCAAGATGGACAAAAGCATGCTCGTCCAGGGTAACGTCAGGCAAGCCAGGCTGATTGGCTTCAATCATTTTAAGGCGGGCATTTTCTGATGCTACGACAACAATGCCATCTGCCTGAGATCTTTCATTACCACCACTGTGGTCGCCGTGGTAGTGGGTATTGATCACATAAACGACAGGCAGATCAGTGATATCGCCTATCATTGCCATGACATTGTCATAATCCCAGGCAAATTTATTATCCACCATGATGACACCTTCATCGGTCAGTAAAACAGTGATATTTCCTGGCACTGCAGGGTTGGCAATAACATAGATATCATCCTGTAACTGAACCAGTTCAATCGGGCTGGGAGGGGGTTGGGTATTGGCAAAACTGGCCAGGGAACCTAGTAGTAGCGTAATCAATATTTTTAGGAATAGTGAAGACTTCATAGAACTTAACCCTGTTGATGCTTAGTGAATAGAAGGCTGGAATCATATGAAATGCATGCAGAATAAGCAAGAAGCTGCAGACATTGATTTTTTAAACTTGACATTCTTTTGATAAATCTCATAATGGCGGCCTGGATTTGGTGGAAAGACTGACTGATTACCCTTCGGTTCAGGCAAGTCCCAAGCGATTCTATAGAATCTTGGTGATAGCCCCATAAAGACCCGACTGAATGTAGTAGACCTGACGCAAGGTCAGATTCGGTTTCCCTAACGCGTTATCACGCATAGGGCCGTAGGAGTTCAACCAGAACTCTCCAATTTCAGCGTATTAGTTAACAAGAGCTATAAGCCTCAGGCTTATGGGCTTTTTTGTTGCTATGTTTTCCTCGCACTGCGAATGCGGGATGTTATTGAAAGAGGGCTACTAAGGTGGATAAGAACGTGGAAATGTTATCTGGTGGAGATATGCTGATTCGCGCCCTGCACGATGAAGGCGTTGATTTGATATTCGGCTACCCTGGTGGGGCGGCCTTGCATATTTATGATGCAATTTTTAATCAGGAGCATGTAGATCATGTCTTGGTCAGACATGAACAGGCAGCAACACATGCGGCTGATGGTTATGCCCGCGCAACCGGAAAACCAGGAGTGGTTCTGGTCACGTCAGGACCAGGAGCAACCAATGCTATTACCGGAATAGCAACAGCGTTTATGGACTCCATTCCAATGGTTGTTATTTCTGGGCAGGTTACTCGTGATGCCATAGGTTCCGATGCTTTTCAGGAAACCGATATGATTGGTGTATCCCGGCCCGTGGTTAAGCACAGTTTTCTGGTACAGAATGCTGCGGATATACCGAGTACGGTTAAAAAGGCTTTTTATATTGCTACTACAGGCAGACCAGGGCCTGTTGTGATAGATATTCCCAAAGATGTTACTGATCCCGGTGAAAAGTTTCCTTATGAATATCCCGAAACGATCAAAATGCGTTCTTATGTACCGCCACAAAAAGGACATTCCGGTCAGATTAAAAAAGCAGTAGAAGTTTTACTCAACGCTAAAAAACCCATTATTTATGCCGGTGGTGGTGTCGTGCAGGGCGATGCTTCGGAAGAATTAACCAAGTTAGCTCAAACACTGGGTTACCCCATTACCAATACTTTAATGGGGCTTGGTGCCTATCCTGCCACAGATAAGCAGTTCCTTGGCATGCTGGGTATGCATGGAACCTATGAAGCCAATATGGCAATGCACGAATCGGATGTGATTCTCGCAGCTGGTGCCCGCTTTGATGATCGAGTAACGAACTCAGATGTCAGTAAGTTCTGCCCGAACGCGACTATCTTGCATATAGATATTGATCCGGCATCAATCTCAAAAACAGTGACTGCCCATGTGCCTATTGTTGGTCCGGTCAAGGCTATTCTGAAAGAAATGAATGAGCAGATTAAAGCTTCTTCAAGCCAGATTGATGCAGATGCACTTAAACGCTGGTGGGAAAATATAGAACACTGGCGTGAACGCAAGTGCCTGGCGGTAGAGTCAGATGGTGAAATTATCAAGCCGCAACAAGCCATTCAGGCCCTGTATAAAGTGACTCAAGGTGATGCCTATATATGCTCGGATGTTGGTCAGCATCAGATGTTTGCGGCACAGCATTACCACTTTGATAAACCACGACGCTGGATAAACTCAGGTGGGCTTGGCACCATGGGGTTTGGTTTGCCTGCTGCAATGGGCGTACAACTTGCATTCCCTGAGGCTACGGTGGCCTGCGTTACCGGTGAGGGAAGCATTCAGATGTGTATTCAGGAGCTGGCGACCTGTAAGCAGTGCGAGTTGCCTGTCAAAATTGTTAATTTGAATAATGAAGCGCTTGGTATGGTCAAACAATGGCAGGATATGCAGTATGGGGGGCGCCATTCCCAGAGTACTTATGCAGATTCATTGCCTGACTTTATTAAACTTTCCGAGGCTTATGGCCATGTAGGAGTTCGAATAGAAAAACTCAGCGAACTGGAAGAAAAACTGGCTGAAGCATTTGCCATGAAGGACAAGCTGGTATTCATTGATATAGCTGTTGATCAGAATGAGCATGTTTATCCCATGGCCATTAAAGGTGGCGCCATGAGTGAAATGTTTTTAAGTAAAACGGAGAGAACCTGATGCGACGAATTATTTCCATGTTAATGGAGAATGAGCCCGGGGCTTTATCCCGCGTTGTCGGGCTGTTCTCTCAGCGTAATTACAATATTAATTCTTTAACGGTTGCGCCGACTGATGACGAGACTTTATCCAGGCTGACGGTGACGACTATTGGAGATGATCGAAAAATTGAGCAAATCATCAAGCATCTCAACAAGATAGTTGATGTTGTGAAGCTGGTTGATCTAACTGAAAGCAGCCATCTTGAACGTGAGCTGATGCTTATTAAAGTCAAGGTTACTGGCGCGCAACGAGCTGAAGTGATGCGGCTTGCAGAAGTATTTCGTGGTGAAATAGTGGATGTAACCCCAAGCTCTTATGTTGTGCAGCTTACTGGAACCAGCGACAAGCTTGATGCATTTATTTCTGCACTGGGCGATACCACAATTCTTGAAGTTGCCCGTACCGGGGTATCAGGTATCTCGCGGGCAGATAAGGTGTTAAATCTTTAAGACCTAAAAAAAAGAATGGTCTGTTTGGATATTCAGACCATTCTTTTTATCTTTTTAAATTACCAGTTCATCAGCTCAGTAGTCTGAACTGGTGAAACGTTGATTGGGGTTTATTGAGACAGCAAGCCCCGCAACAGTGCCTGAGCTTCCATCTGGTTTGGTGATAATTCCAAAGCCTGTCGATAGCTTCGCTCAGCCTGGCTTACATTACCCAGGCGTTCATAAGATTTACCCAGATTTAAATAAACATCAGAAATACCCGTAAACCCCATTTCCAGTGACTGTGTGTAGTCTTCTATTGCCATTCGATAATCACCAGTATGGTAAAAAGCGTTGCCACGATTAACCAGGATCTGGCCAGCTTCCGGTAATAGGTTCATCCCGATATTAAAATCTGAGAATGCTTCATCATAATTTCCCAAAGCCATTCGGATAACGCCCCGGTTGGTATGAGTTGCAGCCAGATTCTCCTTGGTCAGCTCAACAAAAGTAATTGCAAAGTCGCAAGGCTCAAGCATGCTGAATGAAGCAAGTTCCTGGTTCTGAGCAACTGCTTGTGAGTTCATATAGCAGTCACGGGCATAGTTTTCGCCACCAAAAAGTATACCACTTGAGGTGGGATCACACTCGAGGCCGCATTGCGCGTAAGATACAAAAGGCAAGGCAGCAAATAAAAAAGCAAATTTTGAAAGTTTTTTCATGGTACAAGCTCCTTAGGTTTGCAACATTTACCCTGAGAGTATAGGCAGTTTTTTTGGAAAAAAACAGATATCTGGAAAGCCCATTCTATAAAGGCTTCAGATGTATATGCAAAGTGGACGCTTTGGTTTGGAATGTAAGCGGTGATGAATGGCAGTATTCAAGGTCTTCTGAAAGACTGAAAACCTTGAATACAGTTTTGAGGGTTTACACGACTTTCTTCATTGCTGTCATATGTGAGCGGAGTCTTGCGCCGACCGCTTCAATAGGATGATTGCGAATGACCGAATTAATTGCAATGAGTTCGTGATCATCTACACCGTTGTCAGTTGCATTCAGACCTGCTCCAATAACGTCAGTATTAACTTTGGACATGAAGTCTTTTAATAGAGGAACGGCGGCATGCGAAAACAAGTAGCAGCCGTATTCAGCAGTATCTGAAATAACTTTATTCATTTCATAAAGCTTTTTACGTCCAATCAGATTAGCAATCAGTGGTGTTTCATGCAGCGATTCGTAATAAGCTGATTCGGCAATAACGCCTGCTGAAGTCAGTGTTTCAAAACAGAGTTCAACACCGGCCTTGATCATGGCAACCATAAGAACACAGTTGTCGTAATAAGCCTGTTCTGAAATTTCCGGAGCGCCGTCAGTAGTGGAATTTTCAAAAGCCGTTTTGCCGGTTTCTTCACGCCACTTTAACAGGTTAGCATCATCGTTTGCCCAATCTTCCATCATGGTGCTGGAAAAGGTGCCATCCATGATGTCATCCATATGTTTTTGAAACAATGGTGCCATAATAGTTTTCAACTCTTCACTCAGATGAAATGCTTTGATTTTGGCAGGGTTTGAAAGACGGTCCATCATGTTAGTGATACCACCTTGTTTCAGACCTTCGGAGACTGTTTCCCAGCCATACTGAACCAGTTTTGATGCATAGGCCGCATCAATACCTAACTCTATCATGCGGTCATAACAAAGGATCGAACCAGTCTGTAGCATGCCACACAGAATAGTCTGTTCGCCCATCAGGTCGGATTTAACTTCCGCAATAAATGAGGAGTCCAGTACGCCAGCGCGATGTCCACCAGTTGCGGCGGCATAGGCTTTTGCAATTTCATGACCGTCACCGTTAGGATCATTTTCGGTGTGTACAGCTATTAAAGTCGGAACACCAAAGCCGCGTTTATATTCTTCACGTACTTCGGTCCCGGGGCATTTTGGAGCAACCATGATGACGGTTATATCATCTCGAATTTGCATGCCTTCTTCGACAATATTAAAACCATGTGAATAAGCCAGATAGGAACCTTTTTTCATCAGCGGCATAACCGTATTAACGACTGAGGTGTGCTGTTTGTCGGGTGTCAGGTTTAACACCAGGTCAGCATCTGGAACCAACTCTTCAAAGGTTCCGACATTAAATGCGTTTTCTGTGGCATTGAGCCAGGACTGGCGTTTTTCCTCAATAGCTGCTTTACGCAGGGCAAACGAAATATCCAGTCCGCTGTCGCGCATATTTAAGCCCTGGTTTAGACCCTGAGCACCACAGCCAAGAATGACTACTTTCTTACCTTTCAGTTTTTCAACTCCGTCACTGAATTCAGATTTGTCCATGAAGCGACATTTTCCTAATTGTTCAAGTTGCAGGCGTAGAGGTAAGGTATTGAAGTAGTTCATTTAATAATTTCCACTAGATTTTAGATGAGGGATAAATTTCAGGGGGGCAATCATAAAGAAAAAAGTGGCAGGGGTAAAATGCTAATGCTTAAAAAAGCTGCTAAAAGTCTTACAGAAGCATAGAATAAGGCCATGACTACTGAAAATGAACATGAAAAAGCTGAACCCGTAAGCGGTCAGGAATTCGAATCACTTTTATTGATTGATGACCATGAAGAAGAGGTAAGTGAGGGCGGACGCAAAGTTCGGCGTAAAGGCATCTTTCTTTTACCCAACCTGCTAACTACCGGGGCCCTGTTTGCAGGTTTTTTTGCTGTTATTTCGGGCATGAATAATGAGTTCCATAATGCCTGTATGGCAATCCTGGCTGCAATGTTTCTGGATGGGCTGGATGGCCGTCTTGCCCGGTTGACGAATACACAGAGTGCATTTGGGGCAGAATACGACTCTTTATCTGATTTATTAGCCTTTGGTGTAGCACCGGCATTAATTTGTTTCAGCTGGGCCCTGTCCGATTTAGGCACGCTTGGCTGGACGGCTGCTTTCTTCTATGTGGCTTGTGCAGCATTGAGGCTGGCACGTTTTAATGTGCAGCTAGGAACTGTCAATAAACGGTTTTTTGTTGGTCTGGCGAGTCCTGCAGCAGCGGGTGTGGTTGTATTTATGGTGTGGGTCTGCGATGAGTATGATGTTGAAGTTGTATTGCCTATTGCGGTATTGGCAGCTGTATTAACAATGTGTGCCGGATTATTGATGGTGCTTAATGTCCGCTATTTCAGCTTCAAAGATATGGACTTTAAAAGCCGGGTACCTTTCTTTGTCATTCTGATGGTGATTCTGTTATTTGTCATTGTATCCTGGGACCCTCCCGTGGTTTTGTTTGTTATAGCAATTCTTTATGCCCTGTCTGGCCCCGTGTTAACCTTTTATAATTATCACAAGAATAAAGCTAAAGCGGATGCCGAAGAAGAACTACCCAATCAAGGCTAGCTTAATTTATTTTAAAAAGTTGTAATTTTTTGCCATTTTCAGCGTCTAAACAATCAGAAAGCCATATTTAAGATATCCATGTATATATTTCGTGAATTAATAGAAAACTAGAGCACTGGTAACTAACTATGATTATTAAAACAAAGAAAGAAATTCCATCGTCAGAAATTACTTCTGAATCGAGTTACCGAAATCGTCGGGAATTCTTGAAAACAAGTGCGAATATTGCAGTGGGTCTTGGTGCTGCGAGTAGTGGTCTTTTATCTCCAGCAGCAGCTGCTCAGAGCGGAGCTCCCCGTAGTGCTGAACAATTAAATCTTGCCAGCAAACCAGCTTGGTTGTCTGAGAAGATGGCGATGGCGACACCAGCCCCAAGTACAGGTCCTTACACAACTGATGAAATGCTAACACCATACCAGGACGTTACCACTTTTAATAACTTTTATGAGTATGGCACGGCAAAAGATGACCCGTCCCGTTATGCCAGGAATTTTGAAATTGAACCCTGGACTGTAGAGATTACAGGAGAGGTTAATAAGCCAGGTATTTACACGCTTGAAGATATTCTTAGGCCTCATACTTTTGAAGAGCGAATATACAGGCATCGCTGTGTAGAAGCCTGGTCAATGGTTATTCCCTGGATAGGGTTCCCTTTGGGTGATTTGATCAGTCGTTTTGAGCCAACAGGTAATGCGCGTTTTATTGAGTTTCAAACTCTTGTGGATGGTGAACGTTTTCCTGAACAGAACTCACGCTTTTCAACCATAGACTGGCCTTACCAGGAAGGTTTACGACTGGATGAAGCGATGCACCCATTAACCTTGATTGGAGTGGGGGTTTATAACGATGTTTTACCTGCGCAGAATGGCGCGCCTTTGCGTTTAATCGTGCCATGGAAATATGGCATTAAAGGTATCAAGTCTATTGTTCGCATGAATTTCACCCGTGAGATGCCGCATACGAGTTGGAACGATATTAACCCAAGGGAATATGGGTTTTACATCAATGTTAATCCCGAAGTGAGCCATCCACGCTGGAGTCAGGCAACTGAGAGGCGCCTGCCTTCAGGGTTGTTCGATCGCAGAATCGAAACACAAATGTTTAATGGTTATGCCGAAGAAGTGGCGCACTTATATGCGGGCATGGATTTAAGAGTTAACCATTAAAAATTAAGCAAGTTCAGGAGTTTTAAGGTGCTGATTAAAACCAAAAGAAATATTCCATCATCTGAAATTACACCGGAATCCGTTTACCGGCAACGCCGTGAATTTCTGAAAAATTCTGCGAATGTTGCTTTGGGTGCTGGCGCAATGAGTGCAGGCCTGGTATCGCCGACCTTGCTTGCTCAAACAGACGGTTTACGTGGCAGAGCGCCCGATGATATTAACTTGGCTTCCAAGCCAGCATGGTTGGTCGATAAAGTCAGCAATAGAACTGCTGCACCAGATAGTGGACCGTATACTACTACAGAGAGCCTGACGCCTTTTGAAGATGCAACAAATTACAATAACTTTTTTGAATTCGGCACAGGCAAGGGTGACCCTGCCAGCAGGGCTGATGAGTTCAAAATAGACCCGTGGTCAGTTGAAATAGCCGGAGAAGTAAATAAACCAGGAAACTATAATCTGGAAGATATTCTGCAGCCGCATACCCTGGAAGAAAGGATCTACCGCTTACGGTGTGTTGAAGCCTTTTCAATGGTTGTTCCCTGGATAGGCTTTCCTCTGGCTGATCTGGTTAATCGTTTTGAGCCAAACAGCAATGCTCGCTTTATTGAATTTGAGACTTTATATGACCCTGAGCAAATGCCCGGGCAGGCGACCAGAACATCTGCATTAAACTGGCCTTACAGAGAAGGCTTGCGGATGGATGAAGCAATGCATCCTTTAACTATTCTTGCCGTCGGCATGTATGACGATATATTGCCAGCCCAAAACGGAGCTCCCTTAAGATTGGTTGTTCCCTGGAAGTATGGATTCAAAAGCATTAAATCCATTGTAAGAATCAACTTCAGGCGGGATATGCCCAATACTGCCTGGAATGATTACGCTTCAAATGAATATGGTTTTTACTCTAATGTGAATCCTGAAGTTAGCCATCCAAGATGGAGTCAGGCTATGGAACGTCGATTGCCAGCAGGGCTTTTTGATAGACGAGTTCCCACGCAAATGTTTAATGGCTACGCAGATGAGGTAGCATATCTTTATTCAGGTATGGACCTGAGACAATATTTTTAATCAGAGCAAGGGCTCTTTTATCTCCAGGCTTCGTTAAAAATGTGCTCAGTCAGTCATTTATCAATAGGCATAAACTCCTTCCCTGCGCGCATTTTTGCCTTGCCTGGAAACAAAATATCTCCTTGCTTGACCTTTTATGACATTTCATCAAGTGGCGTTTTAAGTGAAATTTAGTTTTGTTATAAAACCAATTGTATTTTTATTATTTCTATCGCCGGCCCTTTATTATTTTTATGCTGTGTATCTGGCATTGACGGGCGGGGAGAATTTGCTGGGTCCCGATCCGGCGCAGGCACTGGCATTGGCAACAGGAGAGTGGTCGATCCGCATTCTGATAGCTTCCCTGGCAATTACACCACTGCGTTATTTATTCAAGGCGCCAAAACTCTGGAATTTCCGGCGCATGATTGGTTTGTTTGCGCTGTTTTATGTCAGTCTGCATTTGCTGGTGTTTTTGATGTTTCTGCTGCAATGGCAGTGGGGAGATATAGGCAAGGAGCTAGTGGAGCGACCTTATATTACCGTCGGTTTCCTGGCCTTTTTATTAATGCTGCCTCTTGGACTCACTTCAACACTTTGGGCACAGCGTAAGTTAAAAAGGAACTGGAAGCGCCTGCATCGGGCGGTTTACCTTATTAATATTCTGGCGGTACTGCATGTGTTGTGGATAGTCCGTTCCAGCTATTTTGATGCGCTGCTCTATGGATTTCTGGTTTTCATTCTTCTGCTGTATAGAATACTGCACAATTACAGCCTGGCCGTGCGCCAATTCACCCTACGAAAATAAGCCTTTTTCGGGATCAAAATTTGACTCAAAATCAGGCCCAAAAATAGCCTAAAAAAAACATCTTTATTTTATCTTAACCCCTTGCTAGTTCTAGCTGTATCTGTATAATGCGCGTTCCTCGTTTAGGGGAAGCTCTTTAACAAGTCGATCAAGTAATAGATGTGGGTGTTTGCCTGACGTGTTTGCGTATAAAAAACGTAGACCAATAGGTAAACAACTGCGTTGATTCATGAAGCTCTATTTTGTGGTTTCCACTTGTGGTTTTCATTAAATAGATGACTTCTCAACAGTAGTTTTATTTATTGAGTCTGATCCTCCTTTCTTTTAGAAAGAGGATAAAAGAATAGTCATCATCAGGACTTGTCTTGATTGATGCATGTACTTTTAACTGAAGAGTTTGATCATGGCTCAGATTGAACGCTGGCGGCAAGCCTAACACATGCAAGTCGAGCGGTAACAGATCGCTGTGATCCCTTCGGGGTGAACTTGATGCTGACGAGCGGCGGACGGGTGAGTAACGCGTAGGAATCTACCCAGTAGCGGGGGATAGCTCGGGGAAACTCGAATTAATACCGCATACGCCCTACGGGGGAAAGCA
>Ga0181592_10000104_pt1 | contig 53593 bp, 57 predicted proteins | sample 071ome_20_FD_133755 | JGI IMG/M metagenome (GOLD analysis project Ga0181592, IMG submission 133755) | Coastal salt marsh microbial communities from the Groves Creek Marsh, Skidaway Island, Georgia - 071412BT metaG (megahit assembly) | ecosystem: Environmental > Aquatic > Marine > Intertidal...
GATAGTAAGGGTATGATTGATACCCACGGTACTGAAAAATTACTTGATCAGGCTAAGAAGACTATCGATGGTCAAAGAATACAAACAATCATTAATGATAAGATTAAATTCAGAGGCGGTAGATACATTTTAAATATGGATGAGGAATTAACATCGGACCAATTAATCGCAATTAATAGATATATGGCCGGTAAAGGTTTCTCCTTAGATAAGAAGAAAGAAACTTTAAAAGACAATAAGTATGTTTGGACTGCGGAAGACAGAAAATCAAGGAGAATCGCCCGTAAGGAAAAACAGATACAAAACTTAAGAAACAAATAAAATGGCAAATAAAGTAATATCAGATATCGTTAAGAAGACCCTTAACGAACGTTATGAACTTAATAATTCCCTAAGATTAATCATTGAAAACGAAGAGTCTTCAGATGATGAGAAATTGGACAATGTATTAACTGCGTTATCTAATTTGGGTGATCAAGGGATGTCAGATGGTGAAATCGAAACAAACATCGACGAAGGTATTGGTGATTGGTTAAAGAAGGTTTTTATCCCTGGCGAAGATAACTCATCAGATTCAGAAGGAATTAATAAAGGTGTTGGTGATTTTTCATCAAAAGTATCAAGTGGTTGGATGTCACAATTAAGAGAGTGGTTGATCACCAAAGGATTATCTTTGATAGGATTTAAGGGTAGACTTGCGGGAGCAATTGCAGCGGGTATGGCCGACCTTAGTATATCAACTATAATCGCATTATTCAGAGGTGGTAATAATTGTGAAAAACATGCACCTAAAGTTGTCGATGCGGTCGCGGAAGGTTTAGTTGCCTACATATCAGAAGACACTGATGAGAGTTCAGCAATTGGGGCATCTATTAGAAACATAGGTGCGGAATACTTCAGAGCATCAAATTTAGGTGAAATGATTGCAGATTCAATATGTAATCTTAACATCAAAAAAAGTCTTAATTTGGACAAGTAATCATTGTGTAAAAAATGTTAAAATACCTCGTGAAAACGGGGTATTTTTTTTATATCTATGATATTTATTAGTATGAGATCGGTACTTTGGTCGGTACCTGATTGATAAACGAAATAACGAAAAGGAGGTGTGTACTTATCTCGGCAAAGGGGTCATTGACCTCTTTGTTTGTTTACGACATTCTTAAGTTCTTTGAGTAGTTTATCGTTACTATTTTCACCCTTTATACTTTTTTCTATTTTATATTTCTTCATGTATCTTTCTTCAAAGGACGAACCCACACCTATCTCTAAAATTTCAGCGTCTTTAGGTATTAGAGGTTTTCTCTTTTTAAGATCGATGATATCATCCACTAAGATGTTCTCAAAGACCTCTAAGTGTAATTTCTCTTTTTTTCTATAAATTGTTTTATATACTACTGCAATAGGTGGTTTCATACTATAAAATAAAAAAGGGATCCGAAGATCCCTTTGGTGGAGGTGGAGGGTTTCGAACCCTCGTCTTGCTCGTCCCAACCATAAAGGACTACACGTTTAGGACAATATCGATTCTCAATATTCCGAAATATGTGATTGAATTTTTACATCCTCCATCACCAATAGATGTACGACTCGATTTCCGATTCAGTCGTTTCTCCACCTTTGTAAGACTTCTGTTCCAAGGTTATACGTCCCGACCCGTTGTAGGGGTTGCCTTAGGCTACCGCTACTTTAGAATCAACAGATACAAGACCCATTAATTCCATTTGTGAATAAACGTTGCCGTCTAAAAATGTATCTCCATAGATTAAAGTGATAGGAAACATCTCACTACGTGCCCCGTATAATTGACTACGCCAATCAATTCCAAGTCACCCCCATACTAATAATTACTTAGTATTATAAGGTTGTCTTCCACTACCTGAAGACCCACCACTTTTTCTTGGTTTTCTTTTTTGTGGTCTCTTCTTAGGTGTTGGTTTTTTCAGATCTTCCTTAATTTCCGCACTCTTAGGAGTACCCGTTGTTTTAGGTTTTCTCTTCGGAGTTGGTTTTCTTTTCGGTTTAGGTGTTGTTGGGGGAGGAGTAACTTGTACTTCTTCCTTTACACCAAATAGTCTTTTAAAAAATGCAATAATCTTATTCATAGTTTTAAATATAAGAAAATTTATGGTTTTTGTCAAACCTTCAATGGGAAGTGTTTATCATATAACGCTTCGAAGAATAACTTACCCTTCTCCCATTTTTTATCAACCTCACCAATTGATTTATGGTAAAGTTTAATTTTAGTTGTAACACCTACTTTAATACCATCCAAATAATTTAGTAGACAGATCGGTAGATCATAAAAGTGGAATCCTCCGAACTGTTCATCGAACACTTTTTTAATCCTTTTTTTATGGACCATCATAAACAGACCGTCAACCACAATAACCTCTTTAATATCATCACCGAATGATTTGGAGTATTTTGATACATACCTTTTACCTTGGTTAATATGACCTACTTGACCTTGCAATGAGTCCCTATTCTCCCACCAACGACCACTAACGAGGTTATCAGTTCCTGCAAGTCCTAAGATTCCGTATTCGGGATTACGATCAAAGAGTTTGATTATTTTGGGTGTGAGATTCTTAGTTTCAAATTCGAGATCATCATGGATGAAGACAACAATGTCGTTTGTGGACTTTTCTAAACCCTCATTATAGACCTCAGTTAGTGATCGATCCCCATTATTTTCAACGAAGATGTATTCGTTTTTAGGATGAGAAAAGAACTTCCTCACATGTTTGACATATGATTCGTCTACTTTTCTTGTTGAACAAACTACTGTAATTGTATTCATATCTTTAGAAACGAAAGGTCGGAATTAACCGACCTCTCTTTTTCGAACTTGTATTACCTAAGAGATAGTATATTGTACCATCAAAAGGTGTTACAATTAAAATATAAAGATTTTTTTATTTATTATCAAGTCTTTTTTTGATTTGACTGAAAGCATCTTCATATAGATGTAACATGTCATATGCGGTGGGGGTGGGTTTTTTATCCATTTGGGAAACCATATTTCTTAATTCATCGGCAACACCTAAATTATGTGCCTCAAAGAACAACTCTTCTAACAGATCACTACTTGTCAGTCCCATCTTTTAAATTATCAATTTTCTGTTGTAATTTTTGTATTTGATTTTTTACTTCTTGAGTTTGTTTTTCAAACTTAAGTTTAAGTATTTTTTCAAATATTTTCTTCTTGTCTAAAATTCCCATAACAATAAATATGTCATTTATTTACATTGGTGATCCGCAGCACGGGTCGCAACCTGAATATTTGGTTTTACATTACATTTGAATCCTAATGATGTAATCCAACCAACGGTCATTGGAATGAGTTTATTAGAAAAGAATTTACTGTCTTCATTATAGTCTAAGTCAATTTGTATCTCAACATTGATCTTTTCTTTTAACCATAACGCCACATCAATTGAATATTCCGCCTCCTTAGAAAGTCGATCCCACTTATCTTTTATTTTAGATACGTAAAAATTTCTATGGATATAATGTACTCCTCTTGTACCTAATCTATATGCAATGACTGTAGAGTATTTTGTTTTATCCCCACCATTTTGGGAGTCCGTACCAACGTGAATGGTGGCGTGGGGACATTTTTGGAGTACTGACATTGTATGATCTACAATATCAACAGTAGTGCCGTCGTGTTTTCGAAATACTTTGATCATTCATATTTTTTAGACCTAAGTTATGTCTTAAAGACTTGTGGACCCTGAGGGACTTGAACCCCCGACCATCGCATTATGAGTGCGGTGCTCTAACCAACTGAGCTAAGAGTCCGTCAAGAGGTATTTCGGGTCTTTCAAGGTTACTGCATTAATGAGAGGTTAACCTTTACCTTATTCTCAATTTGATCAGCTTCACTATACCTCTCTTTGTGACCCTGAAAGGACTCGAACCTTTAACCGTCTGCTTAGAAGGCAGATGCTCTATCCAATTGAGCTACAGGGCCATGTGTACCGAAGGACGGGCTCGAACCGTCACGGACATTACTGTCCAAGGGATTTTAAGTCCCTCGTGTCTACCAATTCCACCACTTCGGCAGTACACTACCAAATATACGTGCAATATTTTTTAAAATCAATATGGATAAAAAAAATCCCCCACATTTCTGAGGGGGATTCTAACTACCGTTCCTTAACTAACTGTTAGTCAGTTAATATTTGTTTAGATTTTTTTACGGGTTCACACCCATCTTTATCAATTTTCTTCAATCGATTCTCAAACTTATCAAATCTCGAATCAATATACCGATAAATTTCATTCATGTTGTGTTCACTGTTATTGTGTAAACCATCACAATACTCAATGTTCTTATGATGTAGTTCATCTACTCTACTTATTTCACCATCTATTCGAAGGTGAAGTTCTCTATGGTTATCTTCCATATTTCTGTGTATTCCATCTATAGCCTCATCGAAACCATTGGAACGTTGTGTAACCTTAAACACACCCATTACAGCATATCCTAATCCGAACAAACCGATCATACTGAGCGCGCCTAAAATGAATTCTAAATTTTCCATGTTTTAAATTTTTAGATTTTAATTATGTCAAAGAACGATAGTTAATCAAATATAGTCCACAATCTATGTTTTTTGATTGGGAACCATAGTCGTATTGTTTTAGATATTAAGTACCACTTAATTCTTTTCACCATACAATATAAATAATACAAAAAAATTTTCAATTAGTCAAATAGGGTAAACTACTGAATGAAGAGGTATTTATATAATAGATCGATAAGATCATAAGTAAAGTAAAAATTATAATAATGGCATTTAAAGACATTTTCAAAGATGACAACAACATTAATGAAAAATCGGTAGTCGGTTTCGCATCATTCGCAATCATGGTATTTTTTGCAATTGCCGATGTGGCGACAGGATTCTTCGGTAAGGATTTAGTAATTAATGAATTTATCTACAATTCGTTTGTAGTTATAACACTTGGATCTTTCGGTATCGCTGAAGTTGGTAAAATCTTCGGTAAGAAAGAATAATAATTAAATTTTATGTTATTAAAAATTGGATCAAGAGGAAAAGAAGTTAAAGAACTTCAGGAATTTCTTGGAATCGGTGCGGACGGCATTTTCGGTAAAGGAACTGAGAATGCAGTTAAAAAGTACCAACAAGATAACGGCCTTGACGCTGATGGTATTGTGGGTCCTTCCACTTGGGATACTATGGGTTTGGCTACTACTGACAATTCGGAAAAGACGTTTACGACTGAGAACGGTTTAGTAGTTAATAGACACTTTTTACCTTCTGATGAATACAAGGTAGGACCAACATCTAAAGAGTATGTTTTCTTACATCACACTGCGGGTTGGCACAATCCGTATAACTGTATTGATCAATGGGGTAGGGATAGTAGAGGTGCAGTAGCAACGGAATTTGTATTAGGTGGTCCTTCTGTTAAAGGAAATGACGATAAATACGATGGTGAGATGGTACAGGCATTCCCTGAAGGTGGTTATGGTTGGCACTTAGGTAAGAACGGTTCTCAACACATGCACACCCATTCGGTCGCAATTGAAGTATGTAACTTTGGTTGGGTTAAGGATGGTAAGACATATGCGGGAACTAAAGTACATGAGAGTCAATTAGTGACATTAAATCAAGAATTTAGAGGACACAAGACATGGCACCGTTATTCTGACAATCAAATAGAGGCATTACATAAGTGGATTTTATGGATCGCCGAAAGAGATTCTATTGATGTTCGTAAAGGTTTACCTGAACAGATTAAGAAAATAGGAGTTTCGGCATTTGAATTCAACGAAGATGCTTACTACGGAAAGGTAAAAGGTTTATGGACACATACAAATACACGTAAGGATAAGGTCGATATGTTCCCACAACAGGAACTTATTGATATGTTATTAAGTCTATAGAAAAAATAAACCCCAACAAGGATTGCTGGGGTTTTAAGGTCTACATTGGGTTCAACCCCAATGCTTTAACGAGAAAAACGAAAAGGTATCGGCAAAGATAACCTTCGTGTATAAATATATATGTTTTTGAAAAAAACCTATTTTTTCACTAAATGAGGGTTAAATTTTTGGAAATTTCCATAATACCCTCATTTATTTTTAATGTAACCTCAGATTCCTCGTTAATTTCGCCCATTAAAATACTATCACTTATAAAATCTTCACATAGATTTTGAATGATTCTTTTAATTGGTCGAGCACCATATTCTTCCTGTGAATTTCTTTTGAGTATTTCGTTAGTCACGGATTTGTCAAAGACAATCTTATAACCATTCTCAACTAAACGATTATTCAAGTTTCTCAACTCGATGTTCACGATTTTTCTGAGTGACTTATCATCTAATTTATTGAATACGATAATGTCATCGATACGATTTAAGAATTCAGGTGAGAATTGTTGTTTTAGGGATTTTTTAATGATACTATCCTTAACCTTTTCTCTGTCTCCCTCACTTGTGAATCCAACTCCTGCACCAAAATCAGAAACCTTCTTGGCACCGACGTTAGAACTCATGATGATCAATGTGTTTGTGAAGTTCACTTTTCTACCAAACGAATCACTTAAATGACCCTCATCCAATATTTGAAGGAGGATATTAAATACGTCTTTATGTGCCTTTTCGATTTCATCAAATAGAACCACGGAGAATGGGTTGTTTTTGATTTTTTCTGTGAGTTGTCCACCCTCATCGTAACCCACGTATCCCGGAGGAGAACCGATTAGTTTAGATACATTATGTTTCTCCATGAATTCACTCATATCAACCCTAATGATTTTATCGGGATCACCAAATAAAGTTTTTGCAAGTGTCTTAGCTAAATGAGTTTTACCCACACCTGTAGAACCTAAGAACATAAACGATCCAATAGGTTTGTTATTACCCCTAACACCCACACGGTTTCTTCTTATGGATTTTGCGATAATCTCGACCGCATCGTCTTGACCGATAACATCTCTTGATATGGTTTTCTCTAAACTAAGTAGATTTTTAGTTTCTTTTGTGTCTAATTTATTGATTGGGACACCTGTGATATTGGTGATCATATTATAAACATCATCAACGTGGATCGGTTTCCTGTTAATTTGTTGTTCTTCATTCCACTTCTCCTTCTCCCTTTCTAATTTCTTCAGGACCTTTCTTTCTTGATCTCGTAACTGTGCGGCTTGTTCATAATCTTGGGATCTAACAACCTCTAATTTTTCAACCCTAACATCATCCGCCTGTTTCTTTAATTTCTCAATAGATTCGGGTACTTTGACATTTATCTTTTTTTCCGACCCTAACTCATCTAAGATATCAATGGCCTTGTCAGGAAACTGTTTGTCTGTAATATACCTTTTCGATAAATTAACAATAGTCTCAATTACATTTTCAGTATACTCCACCCTGTGAAAATTCTCATAGGACTCCTTAAGATTATTTAAAATATCTATTGTTTCGGGTAGTGTAGGTTCCTGTAGAATTATTTTTTGGAACCTTCTGACTAAGGCACCATCCTTCTCAATATTCTTCTTATATTCATCAAAAGTGGTTGCACCTATACATTGTATCTCACCTCTTGCAAGTGCGGGTTTCAATATGTTCGCAGCATCCATCGAACCCGACGCGTTACCTGCACCTACCATTGTATGTATTTCATCGATAAAGACAATTACGTTTGGTGCGTCTTTAAGTTCATCTAAAATCACTTTAATCCTTTCTTCAAACTGACCTCTATACTTCGTACCTGCAACAAGTGAAGTTAGATTCAAAGACATAATTCGTTTATCTAATAAGTTGGTTGGACACGTACCCTCACTAATCATCAATGCAAGTTTTTCAACTAACGCACTTTTACCAACACCGGCGTCACCAACAATAACAACGTTGTTCTTCTTCTTACGTGAAAGAATCTGTGCAATCCTAAGTACTTCTTTATCCCTACCAATAATTGGGTCGATCTCACCATTAACCGCGAGATGTGTAAGGTCTCTTGAAAAATTATCTAATACAGGGGTCTTACTCCCTTTCTTGCCTCTCTTACTTTGGGACTGAGTGCCTTCCTCAAAAAAATCTACTGACATACGTTATACGTTTTACTAAAAGATACAAAAAATAATCCCAAAAGTCAATCTTCAATACAATTGACAAGTTGTCACATATAATTGTTATATCTGTGACAAAGTGTCTCATTTGAGACGTTGGTACTCATTTTGTTTTATTGTGTATATCAAAAATAATAAATTTTAAATTAAGAAAAAAAATGATTTTATTTAGAAACGACCCATTTATTAGATTTGTTGATGAGTTCTTCGAATCAAAGACTCAACCAACACAAAGTGGATTTGTAAATGTCCATAAATCGGAAAATGAAGTTGGATACTCTTTGGATTTTGTAGTGCCGGGACTAACTAAAAATGACTTCACTATAGTTGTTGAGGAGGACTTACTTAAGATTTCATACGAGAAACCCGAAGAGTCGGAAGGATTCGTTGGTTCATTTGAACGTACTTACACTTTACCTGAAGATGTAAATGATAAAAAGATCGAGGCAAAAGTGGAAAATGGGGTTTTAAGTGTTAAAATCCCAAGACTAAAAAAGAAAAATACCCAAAGAACCATATCCGTATCCTAATTATAAACCCCCAATTCGGGGGTTTATTTTTTATGTGATATTTATAATATACATCAGACAAACTTGATTTTATGATGATTAATTGTTATATTTAAGATATAAACAAAATATAATGGCAATAACATCGGAAAAAATCAACGGAAAGGAGATCATTGTAGAAATACAATCGTCTAATTTACAGTCTGCGTCTTATAATACTGAAGACGAAACACTACAAATCACTTTTAAGAGTGGGGGTGTTTATGAGTATTATAAGGTTCCGTGGGAAAAGTTCACAAAACTTCGATTAGCGGAATCTCAAGGAAGGTTTTTCAATATGAATATTGGGAAATCATATGAGTACAAAAAACTGAAATGAAAAACATTCAGATAGTTGATGAGTTAATTGAGGAAATAGGTAACAATAAAGAGATTGTAAAATCTTTTGAAGTTAGAGATTCACTGTCTTCCGATGTCTTTAAAAAGGAGGATGGTGAATTTTTTATGCACGAAGAAATCAGGAGTAGACTTTTAGAGGTTACGGAAAAATTTATGGACTATCTCGATATAGAGTTTTTTATCCATGATGTAATCCTCACAGGATCTCTCGCAAATTACAATTGGTCAAAATATTCTGATGTGGACTTACACATTCTAATCGATTACGATGAAACAGAATATAATTTAGACCTATTAAAAGGGTTCTTTGACAGTAAGAGAAGTTTATGGAATAAACAACATGAAATAACAATTAAAGGATTCGATTGTGAGATATACGTCCAAGACGTTAATGAGAAACATCACGCGTCAGGTATATATTCCATACTCAACAATAAATGGTTAGTTACTCCCGAAAAAACAGTACAGTCAATCGATAAGAGTTTAATCATTAAAAAGGCATCAGAATTTGAAGATAGGATAGAAGATATTGAATCAAAATTCAATGGTGGTGATGACGTTACAGATGAAATAAAATTACTGAAACTAAAATTAAAAAAGTTTAGACAAACAGGTTTAGATACGGGTGGTGAGTTTTCCTATGAGAATTTAGCATTTAAATTACTTAGAAGGAATGGATATATAGGTAAGTTATTAGATGTTCAAACCAAGTCTGCGGATAAGAAATTATCCATAACACAACAGTAAACGATATTTTTTTCTCGTTATTGTTGTATTTATAGTATAAGAATAAGTTATTAACAAATATATTAATATGTCAGATCTTAGACCATTAGGTAGTGAAAGACTACAAGGTGACGAAAAAATTAGAAGGATTATGGAACTTGCCAATTATGGTAGGTCGGATAAATCCGTAGTTAATGAGTCAAAAACAAAGACAGGTATCGAATTCCTAAAAGAATCTGAAAACGGTGTATATGGTATCGTAAAAGAAAAAGACGGATACTATGTGAAAAAAGGTTTAACCGAAAATTCATTAGATTACATCGGAGGGATTTTTATGAAAAATAAAAATAAATTTTCTTCTTACTCAGAGGCATTAAAAAGATTAGAGTTGATCAGTGGTCAAGAATCGTTGAATGAAGCCAAAAAGTATGTATTGAAAAGTAAGTCGTCTGCACCAACAGAACCTGTTGCAGATGCACCTGTAGAAGACTTACCGGCAGAAGAACCTGTTGTGAGTGACGCACCTGTAGATGACGCACCTGTGGGTGATGCACCTGTAGATGATGCACCTATTGATGATCTTCCACCTGCAGATGATTCAGTATCAGATGAGGAAGGTGAAGAAGAAGGTAAGAGATCAGACTACATGGCTGAGGTACAAAAGTTCTCAGGTAAATTAGGTCAAGCACTAAGAGATGTTAAAGAAAAAATGATGAGTGATGATATTAAGTATGTCATTAACATGGTTCTTTCAGCGGTAGATTTAGATGCACTTGACGAAGAAGATAGAGAAGATATCGCAGAAAAATTTGAACCTAAAGATGAGGAGTCATTTGATGAACCATCAATGGGAGATGATATGGATGATATCCCATCTGCGGAGGATGATGTCGATAGTGAGGTAGATACCGAAATCGACGAGATAATGGCAAAATTAGAAAGTTTTGTTGATGCCCCTGTTGAGGAAGAGTCGTCTGAAGAATCGTTAGACGAAAAATCTATCGAGGATTTCGCAGATTTAAGTGTAAAACACGAAGAAGTTTCAGAAGAGGAAGAAGATAGTTTAGAAGAAATCGACTTAGAAGAACTCAAGGGAGAAATCAACAAACACGTTGATGCCACATTGAGTAAATATTTTAAGTAAGATGAGACTAATCTATATCAATGAGATTGGTTCTGACTATAAAGGTCAGAAACAATATGAATTTATCTTCAGTGATCAGACTGAATTTGATATAGAAGAATGGTATCATATCCCTGCCTCAACATATCCCGAATCATTATCGCCCGATTTAGAGTACGTTAGTTTAGTTGGTGTCTTAAAGAACAGTGACATTGAATTAGATTTAGTACAAAAATCAGACTATTTCGGTATTATCGATGCCGTTGATGGTGTTATTTCATTAGGGTGGGAAAAATTTGATTATGAAAGTGAATTTGAAAGACTCACATTCTCATTTGGGGAAAAATTAGATTCAGTAAACACTAAAATAGAATCAAGAGGATTTCACCTAATAAAAGAAGAATTAAATTTCAATATAGGATTATGAAAAGAAAAGACGTTATCAATAAACTTTTAGGTGAAGGATTAAGTTTAGAATTCCTATCAAACCTCACAGATAAACAAATAAATGAGTTATCTGATAGATTTATTTCTGAAGCAACGATTGAAGTACCTGCGGAAAAAATAGATCAGGTAAAAGATAAGTTGGGTGACGACGATATCTTAAAAGTAACTGAAGAAGATGAGGAGGTTGAAGAGGCGTCCTCTCCATCTCAACAAGCGGCAATTGCAATTTCAAAAAAGAAATCAGGAAAGAAACCTAAAGAAGAAATGAATGAGTGGGTAGAAGGGATTGTTTTGAAAAACTACCACCCTGAAGTGACCACCAAAAAAGAAATATATGAAATGATCGGTTCTCTTAGTGATAGTGCGGATAGTTTAGTTGCGGCAAAAAATATGTTTAGTGTAGACGAACAACAACCATCTCCATCTAAACCCGATACAGACGCACCTGTAAGAGAGAAACCAACAACAAGGCCGGGTAAACCGAAAAGAGAGAATCCGTTCGAACCAAAACATAAACCAAAACCTAAAGCAAAATTACCTAAAGAGTTAAGTTTTTCAGGTTTGGGTCTTGATTTAAAAATGGCGGCGGAATGATAACAAAAAAAGAATTACTCGAAACAGTAAAGGGAATAAAAGAAATGCCCATGGATTATGGTGATAATCCTGAAAGAATAGAACCGGGTCTCGAAGATAAATTATCATCGAAAGAAACACCATTCAAAGACAATCCCGCATTCCCCGATCAAGAACCTGAAGGTTTACCTTCTAATTGGGAGGAACTATTAGCGTCTCAAAGATTTAAAGACGTAATTGCGAAGGTTAAAAGATATACGGGCCAAGAAGGTAATGTAACTGACCAAAACACATTAATGCAATTGATGTCCACAATGAGACAAATGTTAAATAGTGTTTTACAGTTTGAATCTGAAAATAGAGAGTACTTAGAAAACTTAGCGGTAGAATTGGTTAAGAAGGAGATGTCTTTACCTGAGGGAGCTCTACAGTTTGATGCCAAATTAGTTGGTTTAGGTCAAATAGATGGTGAGGGTTTCCAACAACAAGGTGAAGATCCAAGTGAAGAGGAAATCGAACAACAATTTGGTGTTAACCCTGAAGAGGCGGAAGACGATGTTGAAGATTTCATCGATGCGTTTGAGAAGTTTGATCAGGAGACCGCAAAAAGACGTTTTATTAATGCTTTAATTCAGGGGGCATCAAAAAAGGGACATTATATGTTCGAATTGGTCGCTGATCAATTAACAGAGAGAAACCCCAACATTGTTAATCAATATGGTATCCTAATGTCCGTTAATGATTTAATGTATTGGGTTTTACCTGATGGAATGTTAGAACAAGGAATGGGTGGTGGTAATTTTGCCGGTAAAGAAGAAATCAACACAGAAACTGACCCACCAACAGTAGTTGCAAGGGCGGTATTTTTCCCCGCACTAATTCATGAAGTGATTAAGGGTGTTATGGAGATCATGGGTACACAAGGATTACCTGATGATCCAAGATCTGCGGAAATGGTAATGTCTAAAACTGATACCTTACCTGCAGAAGTTTGGGACCTTAGATTGGGACCCACTATTTGGAGTAAGTTTAGAGAGTCGTATCCTGAGAAACTCATGGATGATGATATGAAACATATTCAAAATTATTTATTCTCGAGATTTTCGGCATTAGATACTCAAGAGTTTTTCAAGGTGTCAAAGGAAATATTAAAAGGAAGTGATTTAGGTAAAGATATTTTAAGTAAGATGGTAGATCAAATCATTTCAGATTTACAAAACGAAGACTACGAAGAAGATCAATACAACAAAGAATTCGGAAATGAAGAAGATGATGGATTAAAGGGATTCCTCGGTTCGTTAGGGATTGGATTATCACCTCGTGACGACTCCGATGATGGTCCCGATATGGACGATCGTTATGATGACGATATTGAAGTATAACTCAAAGTGGTCAGCACGACCACTTTTTTTGTATTTATAGGATATGGATAAGAACAAACTATTACAACTTAAGGAGTATGCCAAGATCATGAAGGATACTCCATATGCGTTGAAGACATATCTACAAACATACGATAACACACAAAAGAAGTATGTACCGTTAGAGTTATTTCCTGATCAGGTTGAATTGATTAATGATTATGATAACTATAACGAAAATATCACACGTAAGTACAGACAGGCGGGTGTATCTACAGTAACTGCAGCATGGTTATCCAAGAAGATACAAACTGCGAGTCCTGATAATCCTGAGAGGATATTGATCATTGCGAATAAAAGAGATACCGCCATCGAGATGGCAAACAAAATACGTGGTTTCTTGGATCAATGGCCTGAATGGATAAATGTCGGTTTTTCCCCCGATAAAAACTCCGAAAGTAGATATAGAATGAATAACGGGTGTGAAGTGAAGGCGGTTGCAACATCTGCAGATGCACTTCGTGGATATACACCGACGGTTCTTGTTTTTGATGAGGCAGCATATATCGAAGCGGGAGAAGATTTTTGGGCTGCGTGTATGGCATCCTTATCAACAGGTGGTAAGGTAATTCTCATTTCCACACCAAACGGATATGACCCAATATACTATGGTGTATATGATCAAGCGTTAAGGGGAATGAATGACTTTAAAATCACTGATTTAAGGTGGTTTAAAGATCCTCGTTACGCATCTGACCTTAAGTGGTTAAAGGTTGATGATATTATTCACTACATGTTAAATAGGGAACAGTATAATGACGAGGAGATTACTTTAGAAGAAGGATGGCAACGTTATGAGGAACTACTCGAAAATGGATACAAACCCTACTCTCATTGGTTTGAGAACATGGCTAAAAAATTCAAATACGATAAGAGAAAAATCGCACAGGAATTGGAGTGTGATTTCCTTGGTTCAGGGGATGGTGTTATCCCAAATGACGTTCAGGAAAGAATTAGAAAAACGATGATAAAGGACCCTGTAGAAAAATATATGCAGGGTACAATGTGGATGTGGAAAGAACCTGTAGAGGGTCATAGGTATATAATGGGTGTCGACGTTTCAAGAGGTGATAGTGCAGATGCCTCTTCTATTTGTGTAATTGATTTTGACGAAAGAGAACAAGTTGCCGAATATGTAGGTAAGATACCACCCGACGACTTAGCGTCTATCGTGTATAAGTGGGGTGTTTTATATAAGGCATTTGTCGCAACAGATATAACAGGTGGTATGGGTATTGCAACATCACGTAAACTACAAGAAATGGGATACAAAGACCAATATATTGATGGTGTTAATTCCATGAATATGTGGGAGTATAATAAGAAAGCACAGGAAAAAATACCCGGTATAAACTTTAATAATAAAAGGACTCAAATCGTTGCAAGTTTCGAGGAACAGTTGAGACATGGTTTTGTAGTTAGATCATCAAGATTACTTAATGAATTAAACACCTTTGTTTATATTAATGGTAGACCAAACCACATGAAAGGAGCACATGATGATGCTATCATGGCCATGGCAATTGCGATGTATGTGGGGGATATCTGTTTTACCCAATTAAAGAGAAATGATAGTGCGAATAAGGCGATGTTAGATTCGTGGGTTTTATCCGAAAGAACCTACGAACCGAAAAAATCGTTTTACTCACATGGAACCGCGTTTGATGCGGTGGGTTCAATGTCAATGGACGGACAACCACACAACCCCTCAAACAATAATTTATCGAGAGAACAGTACCAAGAGTACTCGTGGTTGTTTGGTGGTAAATCTAAACAACTTTAAAATGTCGAAAAAAAAACGTATATTATAAAGTTTAATATTTATTAGTATGGCTCAAGAAAATTTGACAGTTTATCAAAGATTGACGAAGGTGTTCGGTTTCCAAACGGAAAAACCGTCAACCCCTCCTCAATATAAGTTTGATAGAGACAAACTGTTAAAAACAGATAGTAAAGAGGATTTCGAGAGAGAACTTCTACAAAGACAACAATCACAATACATTGCGGATAAGTGGACTAAATTGGATCAGTCCCTATATAATCAATCGGTTTATTACGAACCAAATAGATTGGCCGCATATTACGATTATGAATCAATGGAATTTACTCCTGAAATATCTGCGGCTTTAGATATCTATTCAGAGGAATCTACGACACTTTCAGAAAAGGGTCAAATACTAACCGTATATTCAGAATCTAAAAGAGTTAGAAACATATTAGAAGATCTTTTTAATAACGTACTTGACATTAACACTAACCTACAAATGTGGTGTAGAGGTTTGGCAAAGTATGGGGATAATTTTGTTTATCTAAAAATAGATCCTGAAAGAGGTGTGGTTGGATGTCAACAGTTACCCAATATTGAAATTGAAAGACATGAAGGTGCCGCATCTCATGTACACAAATCAGAACCATCTGCAGGTGTGCAGTTACCAAGTAGGGAGTTAAGATTTACTTGGAAGAATAAGGATATGGAATTCCAAGCGTGGGAAGTCGCACACTTTAGATTATTGGGTGATGATAGAAAACTCCCTTACGGAACTTCTATGTTAGATAAAGTAAGACGTATTTGGAAACAATTACTTCTTGCGGAGGATGCTATGTTAATCTATAGAACTTCGAGGGCACCTGAAAGAAGGGTATTCAAAGTATTCGTGGGTAACATGGATGATAAAGATATCGAGGCGTACGTACAACGTGTTGCCAACAAGTTTAAAAGAGATCAGATTGTCGATCAAAGAAATGGTCAGGTAGATATGAGATACAACCAAATGGCGGTTGATCAAGATTATTTCATTCCTGTTCGTGACCCATCACAGTCATCTCCTATTGAAACTTTACCGGGAGCTCAGAACTTAGGTGAAATTGCCGATATTGAATATATCCAAAAGAAACTTCTCGCAGCACTTAGAATACCAAAGGCATTCTTAGGTTTTGAAGAGATTGTTGGTGAGGGTAAGAGTCTTGCACTTATGGATATACGTTTTGCAAGAACAATCAACAGAGTACAAAAATCCCTAATACAAGAATTAAATAAAATTGCATTAGTACATCTCTACCTATTAGGTTTAGAGGATGAGTTAGATAATTTCACATTATCACTTACAAATCCATCGGCACAATCAGATTTACTTAAGATTGAACAGTGGAAAGAGAAGATTACTCTATATAAAGATGCAACTTCAGATCAATCTCAGATCGGTATCCAACCTGTTTCACATACATGGGCTAAGAAGAACATACTTGGTATGAGTGATAACGATGTTATTCTTGATCTACAACAACAGAGACTTGAGAGAGCGTTGGGTGCTGAATTAGGTATTACCCAAAACATCATTAAGAGAACAGGGGTATTTGATGAGGTAGATAAGAAGTACGGAATTCCTGAAGAGGAAAGACAAGCAATGGAAGATTCGATGGCACCTGCAGAAGGTGGTGATGCCGGAGGAGACTTAGGTGGCGATATTGGAGGAGGATCACCCCCACCACCTGATATCGGTGGAGACGAACCATTATCTGAATCCAAAACATCAACTAAGAAATCTAAGATATTAGGTATGTTAGGTGATGAATCTCAAGATTTTGATGATCTTTTTGATGTCGATAAGGCACAAAAGAATATTTATGAGATAGAGAATAAACTCAAAGACATTATACAAGAATAGATATGGCAACATTTGGACATGTAAAAAACAAAGTTTTGGTTAAACTAACCGAATCATACGGTAAGAAGGATTTTAAAGAAACCCTTAAGAAATACTTCCAACCAATAATGAAGAATAACACTCTGAAAGAGATGTATTCTTTATATGAAGATATCGAAACTATGAGTTTTGACGATAAAGAGACAGCACAACTTTATGTTGAAGAGTTATCTAAGGTTTTAAAAGATAGACATAATGAAGTTAGTGTGTCCTTAAATGACCTTAATGAATCATTAAAAGGAGTCGAAAAAACAGAAAACCCATTGTACGAGTCTTTAGACGTTTTATCGTGTCCTGATAAATTGGGTAACATTTCATCAAAGGTTGTTGCTAAGAAGTCGTTAGTAGAACACCTAACTAAAAACAAGGTATCAGACACATTAGAGGTTGAACAGGGAGTAAATGAATCTTTATTGAATTCAGTATTAGTGAATAACTTCAATGTTAGTTATGATAAAACATTATCTGAAGAAGATAAAACTAAATTAAAGACTATTTTAGGTCTAAAACAAACAGAAGTGGAAGAAAAGAGTAAAACTCTACACGAAAGTATTAATTCTAAATTGGATGAGTTGGTTGAATCGGACAAAGAATTCAAGACCAAGGCTGACATGGTTAGAAAAGAAATTTCAGAAATGAATTACAGTAAGTATAACTTGTATCGTTTAGAAGATTTGTTGGACGGTCTAAGTTAAGAGTATTTCCTTTACGGCGGCTACCTTAGAGGTAATGACCCTCACTATTGTATAACTTTAGTGGGGGTTTTTTAATGTTGTTCTTGATCTCGTAGTTTTTGAATATAAACCGCCTTCTGTTTTTTCAATCTTTTCTTTACTGAAGGTTTAGTATATTCCTTTTCTTTTCTCAGTTTTATTAACTGTTTGGTGTTTCTAACCTTGGAGCGTAATTTCTTTATTGCCCCTTCGATGTTTCCCTTTTTAACTTTTACTATTAGCATAATTCTTAATATCAATAAATATAATAAAAAAATTTGTCTTTTTGAATAATTTTCTTTATATTTTATTAAACACCATTAAAAGAGAATAAAGTATGAATTAAATGAAATTAGGACGTTACATCCCATTAGGGGATCACAAAAACGTTAAAATTGGGTATGGCACAATAAACCACAAAGATTTAAAAACAATATATCTAAACTTGAGTTCTTGGTTGGAACCTGACCATAGTTGTGGAGACTTCGATCCCATCGTAAGAAACTCAAGAAATAAAATAAAAAAACTTATCTATAACTTAGGTGTGGGTCTATTCAGGCCTGAATCTATTGTTGATTTAGATATCCGAACAAAGGGGATTGCTAAAGAGAAAAGATCTTTTATGAATGTAGAGATCACTCTTTATGTGTTAGAACAGATTAATATTAAAGATAAGACCCTTAAAAACGATATGGATAAACTCCTAAGAGAGATAATCGATACGTGTTTGGATAACAAATTATTATACAATTTCCACAAAAAGAAAAAATAACTTGGATTATGATGTATTTATAGTAATAAAACTATTGATACATGAAAGTACTTGGTCCAAAAGAAACGGGGAAAGGAATTCTTATAGAATACGACGCGGGGTTCATCTCACCTGAAGAGAATAAAACCGTGATATCCGAAATGAAAGGTATAGACTTTTCAGAGGATATTGAATTATACGCGGTCCTACAGAAATACGATACACCTAATAAGAATGGTAGAATATACCCTGAGAGTGTTCTTAAAAAGGAAGTAGACAAGTATCAAAACGTAATTAGTAAGGGAAGTGCGTTAAACGAACTTAACCACCCTTCATCTTCATTAATTGATTTAGATAGAGTATCACACGTTATCACTGAGACATGGTGGGACGGTAAAATACTCATGGGTAAAATAAAATTACTACTATCACCCGGATGGAAGAAATCGGGTATAGTAAGTACTAAAGGTGACCAAGCGGCAATGTTACTCATGAACGGGGTAACACTTGGTATCTCATCTCGTGGTGTGGGATCTCTTAAATCAGAGAAAGGTCAAAATATCGTACAGGAGGATTTTGAATTGGTTTGTTTTGATTTAGTATCATCACCATCAACACCCGGTGCGTACGTATTCCAAGACCCATCAGACAGAGAGAAATACGAGGAATCAATTGAGGAGAAACCTATCGTTGACGAAAGAATGTCAAGATTGATGGGTAAGTTAGATAGTTTTTTATCTCGATAATTAATTTTTCTGTGTTTACGACATACCAAAAAGAAATTTTTCTTAAATCCCAAGTATTTATTAATAAACAAATATAAAAAAAATGAGCAAAAAATCCATTTTAGAACAAGCATTGCTTCAAGTACAAGATCTTGAGGAGGCAGTTAAAGCAAACGCAAAAGGTATACTTGCTTCAACTATGAAGGAAGAACTAAACGAAGTGCTTAAAGAATCTATGGAAGAAGAGGTAGTTGAGGGTAACGAAACTCCTATTACAGAAGACGAACATGATATGCCGGTCTCGGAACAATTTGATGACGAGGAAGGAAATGACGACGAAGCTTCGATAAACGACGAACCAGCGGATGACGAGGATCCTGATCAAATGGATGCCGAATTAGACGATGAAGGTGACGACGAATCTGACGAACTATCATTAGATGGTGACGATGATTTAGAATTACCCGCAGCGGATGATGAGGAAGATGATGAGGACGTACTCGACATGACCAACGCTTCTGACGAAGAAGTCTTAGCAGTTTTCAAGAAAATGGGAGACGAAGACGGAATCGTTGTGAAGAGAGATGGTAATAACGTTGAACTCGAAGACGGAGACGAAGAGTACATCATCAAATTAGATGACGAAGAGGGTGAAGTCGCTGAAGGACACGACGAAGAAGTATCTGAAGAAGAGGATTGCCAAGAATGTGGTGACTCTATGGAAGAAGAAGTGTCTGAAGAAGATGACGACTCAATCTATGAAATCGAATTAGAAGATGTGTCTGAAGAAGTCGACGAAGAAGTGTCTGAAGAAGTATCTGAGGAAATGGAAGAAGAAGTATCTGAAGAAGATGCGGAAGAAGAAGTATCTGAAGAAGTCTCTGAAGAGGACGATTCTCATGAAGAGGAAGTTGATGAAGCGGCAAGAACTAAATCAAACGTACACGGTGACAAAGGTGGTATGGACAGAGCCGGTATCAAGTCTAAGACTAAGTACAAGGCAGGTGCAATTAACGAAGAGGTTGAAACTTTAAAGAAACAAAACGCAGAATACAAGAAAGCGTTAGTTCTATTTAAAGAGAAACTAAACGAAGTTGCAGTGTTCAACGCTAACTTGGCATACGCTACGAGATTGTTCACCGAACATTCTACTACTCGTCAAGAGAAATTAAACATTTTGCAAAGATTTGACTCTGTCACATCTTTAACTGAATCTAAATCAACCTATAAAACAATCGCGGGTGAGTTAGGATCTAAGAAAAATGTTACTGAAGCGGTCGTTAATAAGATCGCATCAACCCCGACAACATCTTCATCTCAAGAAGTACTTTCAGAAGCCAAAGCGTATGAGAGTCCTCAATTCAAGAGAATGAAGGATTTGATGTCAAAATTAAAATAATAAAAATAAACAACTAAAAAACTCAAATTTAAAATGGGAGCATTATTAGAAAGTGGTATGGTTGGTAACATCGGGTTAAAACACCTAAGAGTTATCAAAGAAGATACCATCAAAAAGTGGGATGACTTAGGGTTCTTAGAAGGACTTAATGGTCACCAAAAAGACAATATCGCACAATTGTATGAGAACCAAGCTTCATACTTGATTAACGAAGCTGCAGTTTCAGATTCATCAGGATCTTTCGAAACAGTAGTATTCCCAATCATTAGAAGAGTATTCTCTAAATTGTTAGCGAACGATATCGTATCTGTACAAGCAATGAACTTACCAATTGGTAAACTATTCTACTTTGTACCTAAAATTCAAGATAGAACAACAGGTGGTACTCACTCTGAGCCATTTGGTTCTCCAAGTGCAAGTTCTCCTTCAAGTGCAAACTATGGTTCAGGTGGTACAAACCTTTACGATAGATTCTATGAAGAAAGTGATGACGCAGGTGAAGGTCTATATGACTACTCTAAAGGTAACTTTACTGAAGAGTCATTAACAGGTGTTGCAGTAGTAACATTTGCTGATGGTGCTGCAACTGATGCGGCAACTATCGCTGCAGGTGATTATTCATCTCTTATCGTAAAAGTTAGTGGATTTACTAACTCAGGTTCAGGTAAAATTGTTGGACCTAACGGTAACGAAATGGACACTGAGGAGTTCTTAGCGTCTTTAGAGATCAAACACGCAGCTATCAACAATGGGGCTAAATTACCATTTAACGTTGTAACTCAGAAGTACGGTTCAGGTATCGTAGAATACGGTAGTAGAAGTGCTGGTGTTACAGGTACTTATCCTGACATCGTAGATAAGAATGGTATTATGTACCTAAATGTAGATGTTGAGTCTTACGGATCAACAGGTTATGTACCATTCACTGCAGCAGGTACTGAAACGGCAGCTGATTTCGACCTAACTTACAGACAATACGCATCTTTAGAATTCGAAGATGAGATCGGTGAAGTTACTTTTGACTTAGAGTCAGTAACTGTATCGGTAACTGAAAGAAAACTAAGAGCGAGCTGGTCTCCTGAATTGGCTCAGGATGTATCTGCATTCCACAACATTGACGCTGAGGCTGAGTTAACAGCATTGTTATCTGAGCAAATCGCAGCTGAGGTTGATAGAGAAATCTTAAGAGACTTAAGAAAAGGTGCAGCTTGGAACTTAAAGTGGGACTACAATGAGTGGAAATACGGTGGAGCGAACAACGCAACACTACAAGGTTACACTCAAAAGGATTGGAACCAAACGTTAATTACTAAAATTAACCAATTATCGGCTCAAATCCATAAAACTACACTAAGAGGTGGTGCCAATTGGATCGTTGTTTCTTCTGAAGTTTCAGCAGTATTCGATGACCTTGAGTACTTCCACGTATCTAACGCAGGTGCAGAACAAGATCAGTACAATATGGGTATTGAGAAAGTTGGTACTTTAGCGGGAAGATATCAAGTGTATAGAGATCCTTACTTCCCTGCAGGTAAGATCTTAGTAGGACACAAAGGTAAGTCATTATTGGACGCTGGTTACATTTACGCACCATACGTACCATTACAACTTACTCCTACTATGTATAACCCATTCAACTTTACACCGATCAAAGGTATCATGACGAGATACGCTAAGAAGATGGTCAACAACAGATACTTTGGTGTAATTAACGTAGCGGGTCTACAAACATTCAACTTAGATACTTTAAGATAATATTTCTTAAAATTTCTATTATAACACTAAAGGGGGTCGATTCGATCCCCTTTTTTTATTCCCATATTTTACGTATATTTTAATATGGAGTGGAAAGAATATTTTATCAGTATTGCGGAACAAGTAAAAGAGAAGTCTAAAGACATTAACACACAAATAGGTGCGGTAATTGTGGGTGAAGATAAAGAGATACTCACAACGGGGTATAATTCGTTCCCAAGAGGTTTAAACGACTCTTTAGATGAAAGACAGGAAAGACCTGAAAAATATTTTTGGTTTGAGCATGCCGAAAGAAACGCAATTTACAATGCCGCACGTATAGGGGTTTCACTTAAAAGATCTACAGTCTATTTAACTTCAGGGTTACCGTGTATGGATTGTGCCCGTGGTCTGATACAGGCGGGTGTGAAGAAAGTAGTGTGTAAAGAAAATTGTACCACAAAGAATAAAGAAAAATGGGTAGAACAACAGGAAAGATCTTTACTTATGTTTTCTGAGTGTGGGGTAGAAGTCGAGTTTTATTAAGTTTTCTAACTTTAACTTTTAACTCCCCACTACCTTTAATAATTCTATGGTATTCACCTTCGGGAATATTAATCACCATACCCTCGTGTATATCAATAGGTAACTGATTATCCATTTGAAATTTCCAATCGGTATTATGTAAGAAAGTGATTTCTCTATCCTCATTATCAAAATGCCACTTAAGGTCAGTTTCTTTGGTGTCGGATGGGAAAGTACGAATACTATAGGTTGATGAAAGGACTTCTCTGAAGGGTAACTTCTCTTCCATCTTATTTTCGTTTTTCTCTATTATAATCTTTTAACATCTGATTGACATTATCAAATGTTTCTCTGTCGTTTAAATATAGACCTCGTAATAGTATATTATCTACCAAACATATACCTCTACCACTCTCCCACTCATCGAAATCTATACCGATATCATCTTCTTGATGTGCGATAGTTGCATGCATTAACAGACTATCAACAGTCATTTCTGCATTGTCTTTATCAATTTCATCATACGTATATGCACCATCCTCATCATAATCTGAATAAGAATATGTGTCGGCTTGATAAAGATCACCATCAACACCATCCGTGTGGGAAAGGTAATATTTTTTCGTTTCGATGTGTTGTGTAATAAATAACCCGGTATTTGAGTCGTATTTAACAAGTGAAAATTCAATATCCACATCATTGTACTCGGGATCAACAAAACTCTCACCTGATGGGTCGGGATAATCCGCAGGATCATTCCACTCTCTAAGAATATCTAAAAACTTTAAGGACATACTACCAAGGATTTGAAGATTTAATACCTAATGCCTTTCTATAACGAGAAATATTACAACTCCAATATCCCGCTTTAGTACGGTCTTTCTTATCCTTACAGTTGTGTCTCGCCCTAAATGATTTTGCGGCGGATTTATTATTATTTCTAACCCTTAAATTAGGATCACCAAAGGTTACCTTTTTAATGTTACCTGTTTTAGGGTTCTTTACGTATACCGCGAATTTCTTTGGTCCACCGGGTGTCCTAAATGGTTTATTTAGTTTAACATTTCTACCACGATACTTTGCTTCAACTAAATATTCTTCTTCGTTCTCAACAAACGGGATATCTAAATAGACTTCTTCACCTTCATAAACACCTGTTCGACCTAAATCAGTTTGAATTAACTGTAGATCTACTCCGGTGACTTCTAAGACGTTTTCTTCATGTAACTGACGTACTTCATTATAAAGGTTAAAAAACTCCTTAGAATAGATCCTATATACGTTCTCTACGATAGGTTGTTTATTATCTAAATGATACGTTAACCCCTCACTTAAAGAAACTTTAGACTCATTTATTGTTTTCAAAGTTGGGTAATTTAAATCTAATGATTTGACACCTATGTTATTAAACACTAATGAAATAATTTTATTCTCATCAATACTTGTATAGGTTGGGGTATTACCCTTACCTTTTTTGTTACTTTTTCTCTCCGCACGTCTTTTTTGACGAGTCATTTTTCTTTTCTCTTTCTTACTGTAAGATGATGTTGTTTTTGGTGTGTCCTTAGAAACCTTTTTTGAAGGTCTACATTTAGGGTAACCCTTTCTTGATTTGTCACCATCGGCATCTTTACGACCACATGGTGGATGTTTACCATCTATTTTTCTTGATACATCAACCCACTTCTCTTTAAACCAACGACCTAAATCTTCCTTAAGAACTTCACCACTTGATATACATTCTTCAATGTACTGTTGATCTTCTTTACTAACTCGTATTTTTTGAATGTAATCGTTTGTGTTGTCCTTACCACATTTGTGGCATACGTATGGATCATCACCCCCATCGGATAATTCCCAATTCCAATCACAACCTTTACATTGTACTTTCATTACTTCTTCTTTTTACAGTAAGAACCTGAACATTTCTTCTTACCATCTAATCCTTTAATTTTACCCTTACATACTTGTACTGCATAACCATTTGCATATGCTGAGGGGTAAACGTCGAATTTAGATTTAGCTGCGGAGATACCTCTCGAACACAACTTATTTGATTTCTTTTTTCCTTCCTGTAGATCGTCTTTAGTTTCGTTCATCAAGAAATCCATTACTTGATCTACGTTTTCTTTTGCGACGGTAATATGATCATCGGCCCAATCATGACCGTTCTGAAGAATATCTTCAATAACCATAGGATCTAAATCTAAAAGAATTTGACACTGTCTTTGAATTTGTTTTAAATTACTGAAGAACATATAGTTTTCAGTTCTCTCTTCTTGTAGATTCTTTAAATGTTTTTTAATAACGTCTTTTAGTTCCATACCAATAAATAGTTTATTTCTCTGAGACGATTTCAAATTTTATAACCTCAGGGTATGAGATCTCCTCATTATGTTTAACACCTTTTATCTCCACATAATATTCTCTTGGGATAAGGATTGATGTATCCAACATAAAACTATTCTCATTGGTAACATCTAAATAAGTCCAATCAAAGACATTAACGTTGGTGTGACCCTCTTTTATGTATATTCTATAGAATACCTCATCAAAAAGTTCGTTTGTGGATTTTGAGATGGTTCTGAACATTACAGAAACCTTTCTCGTTTCTCCTGATTTTATCTTTTCGTTTTGTTTGATGCCTGAATATTGAACAACGTATTTGTTCACTTCTTTTTGGTTTTCACCTATCGAAAACTTAGAGGAGTAGGGTTTAGGGACAAACTTTTGAGTAATGTCGGGGAATGAGTTATTCTCCACAGAAATCCCTTTCCACACATCGTAAAAGAATTTTTTACCATCACATATTAAACCATCAATACCAAAGGTTACTCTGTAGACACCTTTTCTGACTTTCTCAACGATAAGGTCAGTTAAACCTGTTATGGGTGTCTTAGTAGAATCAAGAATGTCTACCGTTGGTAGATTATCGAGATCAAAGAAATTAGTTTCTTTATTTACGTATAGGAATAGGTTTTGATCTGTTTTTTCAATGAAATTTTCTCTATCATCTACAATCCTATCATCAAAAACACTTTCAATGTATGGTTCAAAGAAGGTTTGAGTGTACTTAGTGAAAAACGCCACCGATTGATCTACTTCAGAAGTTAAATCTTCGTATAGTGGGTCAAATGCAACCCCCAAACCGTAATTTGTTGTGTTTCCTGTGAGTATATCATTAACGTAATCGGTGATGTCTACATCTAAATCCTCATCTCCATTATCGAAATTTTGTTCGGCAACTATCACGGGGTTATTTGAATATATCCCCTCCGCGGTCCATGAATTTAATGTAGTCCTCATAAACCAATTCGAAGGTCTTATATCAAATGTGTTGTTACCTGTCGTATAATCATATCCCGAATCTTCATAATCAAAACCAACACCTTCATCCCAATATTCGGGTACTTGAAATACAACCAACTTAAAAGACGTTGTTCTTTCCCTGCCAGACCCTCTTTTTGCCCCTAAGAAAGTCTCATCACCAAAAATGGTGTTAGTCATATGGAGGGTGTGTTTTGTGTCGTTGTCCAATACATAATCACCACCATCGATTTTTTCTTTTAGTGGGTCTAAATCGACTTTGAATATGAATTTGGAAAATCCTGAACCATAGAAAATCTCACATGTGGGGTTTTTAGAGGTATTAACCTTCATACCCTTTATAATGGTATTATTTTTCTCAAAATATGAACGATAGTATGACATCTTAACTTTGCTTTCTTATATAAATATCTCTTAGTTTATTCTAATCGATTTATTTAAGATATCATTTTCTAATGTCTTCCTTAACTCCACCAATTTGTCCCAATCGGGGTACCCATTCTTCACCATGGGTTTTGCGGGGTTATGCGCATGACCCGCAATAACTCTTGTTAAAATATCTAAGTACTCTAATAATGTTTCACCCCTTACGGTTGAATAGGTGTTTGGTTCTATTCGAGTTAAAAAGTCTTCTTGAGTGTATTCGTATTTATCCAATTTATTAAATGGAACTGACTTGGACCCTACCTCATTCGTGTCACTTGATATTAGATAAATTTTATCTGATGATAAAGCACCAAAGGATTGTTCAAGTGACTGAGACTCCGTTTTAAGAACCTTTTCTTTCTTTTTAACGGTCTTAGGTTTGGGTTGTGGTTCGTTAATATTAAAAACCAAACCATGTCCACTTGTTGAACTATTAAAACACCCGGGTTTAATTTTAGATAAGAAATCCTCATCTTTTAGTGTTAATACGGGTCTATAATAAAATGGTTGTAGTGTTAACTTTGGTAATCTTAAGTCGAATTTTCTAAGTCCTTCAGAATTTAATTCACAAATCGTATTTCTTATTGTGACATACGCCAATTCATATGAGGTGACTGTTTGTGAAAATGTGGGTGAGGTGGTGTCATTTTCAATATTCAACAACTTTATTTTATCCGAATATGCGGTTAGATCTTGTGCTGTATTATTATTAAAAACTCTTGTGTTGAATGTATCCCCAAAAATCTTTTTAACTTCATACACATACCAATCTATCTTATAGTTTCGAGCATTGGGGTTAAGGTCCACATCATACTCAATAATGTATGAAAGTTTTTTACTTGGTATAGTGGTCTCCTCCACTTCAACCTCCACGTATTTTTGTTTGGTACCAAATTTCTTAAGTGTTAAAATGGATCTTTTTTCTGCCAATACAGGATAACTAAGGATCTCAGATCTTTCCTTATCAGATGCATTTTCTTTAGATTGGAGTTTACCACCCCTAAGGGTTACCCCGTTTTCTGTGAATAGGACATCAGAACCATATTGACCATAAATTGCGAAATCACTTAACTTTGATAATGCACCAATGGACTTCTTTTGGTTATAATCACCATTTGAACTGAAAATATCATTTGATTTCTTTACGTTACCGCCATATGTGGTATCTTCTACTTGTCTGGCGTTTGTTTGACTATTATAATCATGAACCGTAGTATAGGGACCCGGAACATACTCTCTATTAATTAGTTTATTATCACTATCGTATGTTATGATTTTTACCGTCTGACCCTTTTGAGGAATAAAATTTAAGTTGTTTGGTAAGAATGGTAATGCAATGAACGGGTCGTTTTCGTCCCATGGTTCATAATTTTCAGATTTCTCTATAGGTCCTGATGGGTCAGTAAGTTTTATACGTATCCTACCGAACCCTTTAGGGTCTATATTATCATCAACAATACCTAAATCAATAATACTACTCATTACCTAATTACTCTTTTACCTAATTCTTCGTTAATTTTTTTATATGCGTCCTCAACCGCATCTAAATGTTTAGTTAATTGTACAATAGCATCTTTAGTCTTCTCGAATTCGTCACTTAAAAATGATATACCTTCATTTAGATCTTTATTAGATTTAATCGATGGATCCTCTACAATTTCTATAATTTTATTTCTATCCATTAGAATGTTTTTCCTGCTATGTTTATGATTCCCGGTGGAATGACAATGGGACCTACAGGTGTTGGTATTGTGGTTAATTTATTACTTCCCTTAACGAACCCATTAGTATCATTTTCTTCGGTTATTCCGTCAATTAAACTCTTCGCAAATGTTAGATATTCATTTTGATCTCCGTAGATGGTACCCACATTTAAACCTTCAGATGCCAATCGTTCACTTGCCCCCATAAATGCCCTATCTGCACTATATCCCGGTAATAAATCGGCGAACCCTAAAATAAATCCGGGTATATTAATTACAGGACCACGAGCGTTCAGTGCACCATTAACCACATCGATTATTGTTTGGAATAATTCTAAACAACTTTTTATTCCTCTTGAGATAATTTTTCTAATAATCTTGATTAGTGCAAGTAATATTGTTCTATATCTCTTAAACCTGTTTAGTATAATTCTCATAGCGACTTCCGCAATAAATGATAATAAGTCCCTTTTAATCATTTTCCAAAACTCTTGTATGAATTTCCAAAAAACATCTTTAATGATGGTAAAGAATAATTTAGATAGTTTCTTAAGTAATTCTTTTACATCGCCAATAAACCCTTTTAACTGTTTCCATGCAACAACCACGGGGAAAATGAACTTAGGACTAACCACCGAGGAAACCAATGCTTTAGGTACATTCAGAACAAATAGATTAATTATCTCTAATTGTATATTATCTATGTGTTGTTGATTATCACTTGAGATTGCAGCATTTCTTGCTGTTTTCTCGATAGTTGAGTTCACAAGACTTGCCAAATCTTGATTGTTTGATAGGTATACGAAATCTTCGAAGTTGGATTCCGATGAAGGTACTTCGAAGTTACCACAATCAACAAACTTTAAAACCTTTCTATATCTTGCATCTTCGTCATCAATGTCAATACCTTCAACATCATTGAAATCAAAATATGATTCCACATCTTGATCATTTTCACTGAATTGTTGTGAAGTCGTTTGTATTAATCCACTATCTTCAGTGGGCGATCCACATATCTTAAAAAGTTTGGAACATAATCTATTCAGATCATTTAATGCCTTATCAAAGACTTGGGGGTTATCACCGTCACCTTGTAATGTCATTAACATTGCGGTTTTTGTGATATACTCTAAATTAGGTATCTCTACAGTATCGTAGTAATCATCGATCCAATCCGCGAATTTTATATCTAACCCTCCTTGTTTTAAACCACTGATATCATATTCCTGATTTGTTGCATTCCATTGTAGATCGAATAGACTTTGCCCTGATTTACTACTAAACGTATAGTTAGTGTCGAACGCACTATAGAACTCCCTATTCATTTTAACGTCACCCGTTGTCGAATTAGGGTTTTCATACATTATCTGACCTATTTTAGATGTGGGTTCGTTTTGTAGTACCTCGAGAAAGTCAAACTCCTTTGGGGAAATAGACATAGCGTCATTCGGAATAGGGGTGTCCACACCACAGATACTTGTTTCATCATCGACGAATAGTACCTTCTTAACTGCATCCATAACAATGTTCTTGGAATCTTCTACAGTTATTTTTGCAGAGTCTAATGCGTATTTCTTTATCTTATTACCCGATATAAGTTTATCATTAACTACAATGTCTTTGGACTTGTTGTTAAGGAAACCTGAAGCAACATCGATAACAGAACCAAAGATGTCTGTTTTGTTGTCTTTTTTTCTTTTTAATTTACTTTTGAGTCCGTCAACTTTGGATTGTAGTAATTTATCGACGTTGGTGACACCATCGCCATATAAATCATATAAGTCATCGACGGCTAATTTTGGATTATCATTAATCTTTTTAATTACCTCGATCTTAGACTTAATTTCATTCCTAAGTTTTTTGACCTTACTCATTACATTTTATATTTTTGAGAGTCACCTCCCGAAGATGGTTCATCATCCTCTTTCATTAGTTTTTCTAATAAAAGTCTATCCTCTTCAGATAGTTCCATTTTACCACCCTGCTGTGTTTGTCCACCTCCTGTTTGTTTCAGTAGTGCACTTTGTAATTTTACGAGAGATATCTTCTTCTCCGTACAATCATTTAAGATCTTCTGCTGTTCTTTTATTACAGGTCCAATTACACTCATATCCTCCGCCTCTTTCATGAAACTCAACATCTTTTTAGTAATCATACTTGCAGTCTGTTTTTGTTCCACAATATCATTGTAGATCTCTTGCATGAGAGCGAGTGCAGAATCTGTATCTAAAGACAATAAATTCTTTTTTCTTCTCATACCTATAAATAGATTGGTTTAATAATTTATGAAATCCAACTTAAGTACTTCATAGAGTTTCTTGTACTTCTTCATTGCCACTCTAATTTCCTTAGTTGTAAGGGATGTCATTTCTCGTAGAGAAAGTAATATTAAATTCTTATTGAACTTATTACCTTCACCGATTTGGAATATCTTTTCAAAATTGCTGAATACTTCAATAAGGGCGTATCCTAATTTGCGTTCATTTTGATTAAGTTCCTCTTCATCAACAAACTTTTCTAATTCAACGGTTAATTTATTAACTACGTCCTTATAGTCGATAATTTCCTCATCTATAATGTATGAAAGGTCTGCCCTATCCTCTATCCTTGTGGAGATATCCTCGTAGGAAACAGACCTATTCATTTCTTTTTGGTCTTTTTGTATGGTACCCATTAAGTAGTTTTTACAAATGGTACCAAAATATGAGTATGCCTTATAGTTTTTAGTAGTATCGAACTTACTAATCTTAGTCATTAAGAATGACATAGTATCAGTATGAATCTCTTCGAATTCGTAATCTTTCCTATAAAGTTTGTAACGGCGGATTATACTTTCCACCATTATTTTGAGAGGTTCTCTTAAATATTCATTGAATATCTTATTCTTTTCGTCTTCGTTTTCGGATTCTAAATATCGTACTACCGCTTGTTCTTGCTCCTCCCCAAAGTACATTTTTTGGGTTCGCTTTCTTGGCATTAACTTTCTACATATTCTACTTCTCGTTTATTTTTGAAGAAGAATTCTTTCTTCGCGGTTTCTAACCAAAACTTAGGTTCTTCGGTATTCAGTTTCAGTGAATCATCATTTTTATACAACCAAAATAACGACCCTTCTCTAAAGTTTACGTGTCTATACCCAATTTGAGGTATAGTAGCAATCTTAACTCCATTATGTGTTAGTCGTAATAAGAACTCATAACTAAAAGTGAGTTTGATATTATCTTTAAATGATCCATTTTCTTTTATCACTTCAGTTCTATAAATCCCACCACTTGTTTGGTAGTTTTGATAGTCCAATAGAATCTCATTATCTAAGACACCTTGAGTTTCTGAGAACCCATATGCCCATACTGATTCGTTGGTGAAGTTTAAGAATTTACCCTCGGAATTGATGTCCTTAACAACAGGTAGAAAGACATCAACATCTTCAAACATTGTTTTATATCCATTAAATGATGATAACCAATTAGGTGTGTATTCATCATCTATCTCAAATATTGAAAACCACTCCGTTCCACATTCTTCAATACCTCTATTGATTTGTGAACAGAAATCAGTTTCCCCTGTATTTTCTATAAGGGTAATTTCCAATTTATCGGATAACCCCTCTCCTTTTAAATTTCCTGTAACTTCTTTAGGTCCGACAATGGATAAAATTACATCATCATAGAATTGTTCTACCGACGTTACCGCCTTAGATAACATTTCTTTGTATTCACCCTCAAGGGTGTGAACAGGTAAAATAACTGTTATATTTTTCATTACACTTCTTCTTTTAATTTCTCAACAGTCTCCTCAATTGTCTTCATTCTTGAATTTTTCAAAGAATTAAAAATTGATGAAACGTTTTTATCGATGATATCATCTGAATATGGTAAAAGAGTTTCTCTCATCTTTTCTTTAACCTCATCTGTGATTGTTACTCCCTCTAACCACGATAAAACGTAAGTCCCAAGGAGATCTACGATCTTATTTATATCGTAAGACCAAATACCGTTTTCAGATAACCATTCAGGTTCTCTTGTTGGGATTTTACCAATTACGGGTATTTCACATTTCATGGACTCTAATGGGAACGTTCCAAACGTAGAGTCGTCGTCCATCCAAACAGAACAGATACATTCACGTAATTGATCCGCAAATTCTTCATAAGTCATTTGAACCATATCCTTGAAGGTAATCCATCTTAATTGTGGGTATTTCAAATAGAATTCAGAAATGACTCTCCTATGTTGTCCTCTATCCCTCGCACTAATTGCAATGAACGGTTTTGCGGGTGTCTCTGACGGTTTAAAAACATCACCTATCTTAGGTGGGTTAATAAAAATAAGTGATTCGGGGAATATTGACTTTATATATTCTTTAGAGGTTTCGGTCGTAGTAATGACTTTGTCAAAACCGTAATCACTCCATCTACTACCCACAGGCAAAGTCTCAAAAATATATTCCGCCTGTTGTACCAACATTACTTTAGTACATCTAACGTTTGCAAGTTGTTCCAAAACATTAGAGTAATACTCAGGTACAACTAAAACATCATCAATATTCATTTGAACTTGATCTTCTTTGATGGTTACAATAGGGATGTCTTTGTATCTATCCCCTAACCAAGAAGTAATACCCACGTAATTTTTATCTTCAACTAAAATTTTGGCATCATAACCCTCATTTCGTAATGTTTGGACGGTATCGTAGATGTACTTAACCGCCGCTCTTGCGTTGTTTTTAGTATCGTATGTTAAGAAGTAGATTTTATTTTTATTATTCTCTAACCTACCATATGCCGATTCTAAAGACTCAATGTTTTGTTTTGTTTGATCACTCATCTGATTTAACTAAAATTCCATATTTTATTAGAGTGTTAAATGCGAAACCGAATGGTATTGACAATTCACTATTAAGTAACCCTAATCCATTATCGTCAGAGGTGTTTTCAGTAAACACCGTATCCATACATAATTTTATTGCGTCGTATTTAAACACATTTATTGTTTGGTCCAATTGAGATGGACCCTCGTCATTTTCTTTTTCCACTTCATTGACTACCAATTCACAAACTTCTGTAATCTTGTCAATGTTGATGTAATAATATTCTCCGAAGACTTCAACCATGTTCTATCTATTTCTGTTAATTTATGTATTTCTAAGGGATTTGTAAAGTGTTGGTTATAATCGGTATTAAACTTTATAACCTTCTTATTCTTAGGTGAATACTCAATCACTGCATTCGAATCTGTGATCCACAAATCACATTTCTTCCATAAGTTCGGAATTTCCGAAGACGCGGTAAATTTTATGTTGTTACCCATGAACCCATTTTTAGATAAAAAGAATAGGGTTGATGGTTTTGCTTTACCTAATTCATCTAATCCGATTAAAGTGAAATTATGTTCTTTATTTTCATAAATGAATTTATTTAGTTCAAAAAATACATTAGAATAACTCGGATTTGCATGTCCAAATATTTCAACCGCATAGTCCATAAACGTGAAGTTGTCAAACTCGTCTTTAGATTGAAACTTATAACTTTCAAGTAAGAAATTATTCTTTACGGGTTCGATTAGTCCATACTCAAAAGAATTCTCTTCCTCTGTTTTTTCTTCAGGTTCAGAATCTAAGTAATAGTCTTTGTAGTGGTAATCAAACTTAGCAATCGTATTTCTTAAAACCCCATCAATACTTATGAATATCTCCATATTAAAATATAATATTTTTTTTATTATAAGTAAAGTTAATCGTACCTCTTTAAAATCTCACTGATTATTGGATTCCTTACAATATCACTGTTTGTGAATTCGTATACCCCAACATTCTTGAGATCACTTAACCTCACTTTAGCGTCATATAGACCACTCTTTGTTTTATCTTTAAACTTATCAGATTGTTCTAAGTCTCCTGATATGAAGAATTTAGAATTAAACCCGATTCGTGTTAGAAGTAATTTTAATTGTGCTGGTGTTGCATTCTGAGCTTCCTCAAATACGAGAATTGTGTTGTCAACATTCCAACCCCTCATGTAGGCAAGTGCTGCCACTTCGATGTAACCTTCATCTTTTAATTTTTCTCGACACTCCTTACCGATAATTTTATTTAAAAGATAGTATGAGGGAAAAATATACGGATCTAATTTTTCCTCTAAACCACCGGGTAAAGATCCTAACTTTTCTTCCGCCTCAACCGCAGGTCTAACAATAATAATCTTCTCGTATTTGTTATTGTCGTCATGGAGTAATTCGACCGCCCTTTTCATTGCAATATATGACTTACCCACACCCGCAGGACCAAAACATAACGTGATTTCGTTATCACCTAACACATCCCAATACTCCTTTTGAGAATCGGTTAAGAATTTCTCTCTTGGTTTCTTAAAAATCTCTCTTATTCTTTGTTTGTGTGTTAATCTTCTATCACTACTTTTTCTTTGGGCCATTTATTGTGTTGTATTATGTTAATTTCCCGTGGATCCAAATCCACCCTCACCTCTTGAGGATTCACTTAGATTGTCCACTTCTTGGAAGTTTATTTTAGGGTAGGGTAGGATCATAAATTGACACACTCTATCTCCAACTTCATAAATAGTTGTATCATTAGGTGCATTTATATTAAACGTTGCCATAATTTCACCTCTATAACCACTATCAATAACCCCCACCGAGTTACTTAATGATAGTGTGGTTCTTCTTATTGAAGATCTTGGGAAAACCAACCCAACAAACCCATTGGGTATCTCGACAGATATCCCTGTTTTATATGTGACTTGGTTTTTGTTTTCGTTCATTTCAAACGAAACACAGTGTAGGTCAACACAACCATCCCCCTCTTTAGAGTATTTCGGAATAATTGCGTCGGGATGTACCTTTTTAATTTTACAGTTAATGGAGTATTGTGAGTTGGTGGTACCGAATTGTTCTTGATTCACATGACTCGTCGCTTCGTGTGTTAATGACGCTAACGTACTTTCTATCTCACTAATGAATTCTTGATCAACTTCCCCGTCCTCGTCTTCACCTAAAATCCTCTCATAATTCTCTAATTTCTTAAGATATTCCTTTAGAGTTCTCTCATCCATTTTTTTGATCGAATATTGCTAACTCAAATCCTTGTTTAACGATTTGTGCTAATGGTGTTGAGTGATATTTTGACTGTAAATCATCATCACCCTTATCAGAGTTTAGGATTGTTTGGAACTCTTCTTCTGTTAATTCAACACCGTACTTAGAACAATAATATGAGGATCTTTCCCCCACTCTCATTGAAATAAGTTCGTCATTGAATTCATACATTTTACCTAATTTATTTCTGTGCCATTCACTCTCGTTCGGTTTAAATAAAAAAACCTTACCTATTTGAGATAGAATGGTACATTTTAAGATACTTGAAACATCTTGTTGTAATCTCTCAGGTAAAATGTTGTTGACGTTGACTGCATATTTTGATGCGACTAATATGTGTTCTACTAAACCACCCGGATATGCACCATACATGTCTAAGGATGTTGATGCGGGAGATGTAAAAAGGTCATCACCTAAAAACTCCCTAAGTTCGGGAGTAAAAACCCCATACTTGTCCGAGGTTTCTAATAACCTATTTTTGTTTTTTAATATTTGATCTTTATTCAACATAATTTATCCTTTATAATATTCAGGGGTGATCTTAGAATCGAGTACACATTCAATAGCCATCTTGGCAATTGAAATACTTTCACTTGACCTCATATCTTCTTTTCTATAATTGGCCAATACGAGTGTTGCTTCTTCAACGGACTCCGCTTCAACAACATACTTTACTTTTTGAATTCGTGGGTTACCTTGTCTGTCTAATTGTTCCATTTCGTAACCAACTGTAGCTAAATAATACATAATTTTAATTTTAATTGTTAATGATTGTTTTTAATAATTCTACTCTGTTTTTGGAAACATTTGATAACGAATAATCGTCTTTAACTGTTTCGTATAATCTATTACCTAAATCCTCAATAAGGTTAGGATTTTCCATTAGTCTTTTCATCTGTTGGAACCATTGTTTATGGTTCTTAGAACTTTTAACTAATAGGGCATTTCCCTTTTCATTAAACTTACCCATATCAAATGAATCAATCAAGTCTAAAGTATAGGGAATTTCCGCAGTTGCAATTAATGCTTTCTTGTGGAATCCCGCTTCAATCACCTTAAGTTGTGATTTGTTTTTATTGAAATCAGATGATACAAGGGGTGCTAACGATACGTCAAAGTAATTGTAGTTCGTTGCATAACTTTTAATGTCTAACGTCCATCTTCTTACGTAGGGTTGGGATAGTTCATCTCCATAGGGGTCTTTAGACCATAATCCAAGATAGTTTTTATACTCATCACTTAATGATTTATAATCATCAGTAAAGATGTTTTCGTACTTAAACCATGCGGTTTCTTCGGGTCTTATTGGTCGGGTGGTTAATTCTCCTGTTTTTTTATTCAGAAGTCTCATATTACCTCTTAGATCAAACCCACAAAGAACAAATTGAGTTCTACCTTTATATTGTCTATGAATTTGGGATATCCCACTCTTCATTAATTCAAGATCATGGTAATGAGACGACCCACCTAACCATCCGAACCTAACAAAATCAGATTCAATAGGAGAAGGTTTAAACTGTGATTCTGTTTCGTCTACCGCATTGGGGAAAACAAACACATCCTTAATACCTAACTCTTTTCTTATGGTATCCGCATAATGATCGGTTGTAGTGGTAATCACATCCGATAATTTCATCATCTCTACTCTTCGTCGAGAAAGACCATTTGATTTAAATGTTTCGTAGTTGGGGTGTCGATGATCAACTTTCCAATAATCATCTGTATCCATAATCACCTTAATACCATTAGTCTTTAACCACTTAATACGTTTGATATTACTTTCGTGTGATTCTTTGTGTATAAAAGAATGGAATACTACCGCATCATATCCCTTAAATGAAATGTCGTCGTCAGAGACACCATATGAAATATCCACATGCACTTCATCAGAGTGTTTATCACCAATAAAGAGGTATGGATCCATAATTCTAAATTTGCCGACACCATGTTGATCAGGTGAAATGGCAAGTACTCTTATCTTTGACATATATTCAAGCTATATATCAAAATATAAGAAAAAAAAGTGATGAAATCAATCCTTATTTGGCTTTATTTACGCCCGTGATTTTACCTTTGAATATTGAATCACCTACCTTAAGAACTAAAGTTTCGTTTACCGACGCAGTTTTTGATGCGGTTAAAAGAAGTTCTAATTTACGATCTACGATTTCCTCTAAAGTATCTTTGATTGTCTCTCTAATTAGAGATTTTATATCTGAAGTAGATTCGTTGATTTGTTGTTTAGGTTGTGTTTGTTGAATAACAGGTTGTTTTTTACTTAGTCCCTCTCTCTCCATTAGTTTTTTTGCTCCTTCTACAAATGACATATCAATACCATCACTTAAAGATATTTGATCCATAGTTGGTATTGGGTTATTAATCATTGCGTTTTTTATACTGTCAGGTAATTTAGAGTTTCTAATCTTATCCTCATTAACGACATTAGACGCAACATTTCTTTTTGAAACGTCTTTTGATGTTGGTTCCGAAGTTAGGTTTTCGGTGACTTGTGTTAATGCGGTTGGATCGATAGTCCCTGACTTATAATCACCACCATCTACTGCGGTCATGACTTTTTTAGCGTTAACTAATCTTGACATTAAATCGTCTGTTGATATGGGTCCTTGTTTTTCTGACATGTTTATAAATAGTCTTTTTAAAATATAAGATTTATATTTCTAATTATAAAGTAATTCTTTAATTCTTTTGATACTTTCGTTTAAACCGTCGTAGTTATTATCCTCGTTTTCGTCCTCTTCATCATCTTCCACATCATCCACATCATCCGCGGTTGGTGGATCCATGCTTGGTGTGTTTTCGGGTTCGGGTTGTGGTAATTCATCACTCTGAGGTTCAACAGACTGTTCAGGTTCCGATGTGTCAGTATCCGAAGTGTCGGTATCCCGAGGTTCGGGTTTTGGTTGTGTCGGTTCTTGTGATGTAGTGTCTTGTGGTTGTGGTTCGGGTTTGGTTGACCAATCAGATGTGACATATGTAGTGATCATTGAGTTATCATCCCCTTCCTTATAACCGGGTCTTTTAACATCGAATGTTTCCTCATCAAAAATTTCTATTTGGGTCATTCGGGAAAGTAAGAAAGTTCTCCAATTATTTTTTTCAAATCCTGTTTTAGACCTTGAGGGTGGTTGTACCCACGCCCTTACAATCATCTTACCTTTTTTTGATATCCCTAAAGCAACCATTTCCGCTTTAATCCTTCTACCCGCTTGTACTTCACCTCGTGGTCCATTATAAAAAAAACTAACAGGGTGTCTCTTCTTTATTGCATTAGCAATTGATCTTGGTCTACTTGCCAATTTAGGTTCGGATTGTTCTCCGATTAAGAAGTTATATATGTCTTTAATTAATTTCATTAAAAATCGGGATACTGTTTCTTATCACTATAGAAGTTTCTATTCAAACCATCCGTTCTTTGAGTGATGTCTGTTTTAGAACCTACACTACCATTATCCTCACCTTTACCTTTTTCATCACCGTCAGACAATGCATTAGGGTGGACGGACCCATAACCATTATTTAGGTCATATATATTTCTCGATTGATTATCAATACGGGTGTTGATGTCAGTTAAACCACCAACTTGACCATTATTTTCTCCCTTACCCTTTTCGTCACCATCAGATAATGCGTTGGGGTGGTTAGTGTTGTATCCATTTAAATCGTTATTGTATTTGTTTCTTGCCAATAGATCTCCACGAGTATTAATATCAGTTATACCCCCAACTTGACCATTATTATCACCTTTACCTAATTCATCTCCATCAGATATTGCATTGGGGTGGTTAACTCCGTATCCGTTGGATTCGTTATAAGTATTCCTCGCGACATTATCTATTCGAGTATTATTATCAGTTAATCCACCGACTTTTCCGTTGTTATCGCCTTTACCTAATTCATCTCCGTCAGATATTGCATTAGGGTGATTAACACCGTATCCCGTATTTTCATTATAGGTATTTCTTTTAATATGTTCTTGTCTTTGGTTAATATCGGTGAATGTTCCTATTTGACCCATATTCTCACCTCTACCATATTCATCCCCATCGGAAATTGCGTTAGGGTTCTCGACACCGTACCCATTATTAGGTCCATATTTATTCCTACTCATCGAATCAAGTCTGTTAGATATATCACTCGATGAACCAATCTTACCATTATTTTCACCCTTACCTAATTCATCTCCATCAGATATTGCATTAGGGTGATTAGAATCGTATCTTTTATTTCCTTGGTAGTTATTTCTCGCCAATGCCTCATTTCTAAACTGACCTGATATTTGATCTATTTGACTTGCCATTATAGTAATCCTTTAATTCTTTCTATCTCTTCAAAAATCCCAAACGATGAGATTGGTGTTACAGATGTTTTATCAGAATTAGACTTCATCATGTTTGTTGGGATTGAGTAGTCTCTCTTCTTTTTTGTGTGTTTTTTTAGGAAAGGATTTTTTCTGATATCATTAATTTGGGCAATGTTGTTTGCTCTTTTTTGTGATGCCTTGTTGTTTTTGATCATTTGTCTCTCACCATTAAGAAAGGATTTTGCCCAATCTAACATAGGTTGTCCTCCCGCCAATTGAAATTGTGTGGAATTTGGGTCACCATTCTCGAGATCGTGAATAATCCTTTTGATTTGGGCGTAAGTGACGTTTTTAGTCCTCAAGAGATTTTTAGCCCTTTGGGTCCCATCAATAGTTTTATCACTTAATGATGTGAATGTTTTATGTATTTGATTAAACACATCATCAGGGATTTTAAAAACTCTATCTTTAAGATCTTTATTCATTTCCCTCTATAAAATCTTTTATATCCGATAATGTCAGATTGTTATTCTTTAATGTGTTTTTTAAAGACATTAATTGTCTTTTTATAATCGGATTAATATCTTTCTTACTATCATTTACAATGTCCTTATCTTCACTTTTCTTTGTAAGGACAGTTTCAACATAGTCCTTCATAAATTTTTTCGGATTTTCAACCAACCTCACCTTATCTTCAGGTAACTTCTCATCATAACCCATATCTTCAAGTCGTTTCATTGCGTCATCGTGGGTTAACTTTAATGTCTTAGTGAAGTGTTTGTACGCCTTTTTAAAATTTTCATCATCACCTAAAGTGTCGTCATACCCTAATGATTTACTCATATCGGTTTCTGCCCAATATCTTAGTGATGTGTGTGTTCCGTGTACCCCATGAGTACCTTGGGATCCACCCACCGCCTTGGCAGTCTTGTCTGTGGTCTTTTTTGATGTCGTTCCCTTAGCATGGAAATCGGTTGCCTTAGACCCTCTCTTGATGTTACCTTTCGCGTCTACGATTTCATCAACTTCCTTCTCTTCGTCTGTGACTTTATCAGGAATCTCGTCGTAGTTGGTGTCTTTAGAAAATTCACTTGCGTACTTTTCCCACTTCTTTTTTTCTTTCTTACTTAAACCCTTTTCGTTGGCTTTAGCATAGAAAAAACGCTGTTGTGCTTTAGACACAAATTTCTCTTCAATTACCTGTTTTAAAAAATTATTCATACAAAGTAGTTTAATTATAAATATCAAATGTTATGAAAGATATTTATTAGAATATGAATAGTCAGGATATTTTAAGAAATTTAGGTATAAGTTTGGATGTAGAACTTGATAACTCGGAGACGTATGACTACGAAATTGCGGGTTTTGATGGGGATTATGACCCTAAAGTCATTGATTTTACAAACCCGATTGGTTATGATATCGCGATTCAAAATAACCTGACGAATGATTCAATATTAAAGATTTGCGTTGAATTATGTGAGATTGATAACACACCTAACGACCCTAACTACGTATATTCGGGAATAACCGAAACCATAAGATTCGAAGATTTTACAGAACATTTTAATATTGAAGATGGTGAGGGTAACATACTACATGCATATAAAAATTTCATTTTAAATAATGACGTATTCACCTATACGGGATATACGGGTGAGACACACTATTTTAAAGTATGTGGATATAAGGATTGTATAACACCATCCCCAACACCAACATCAACAGAACTACCGACAAGTACTCCGAACCCAACGGCAACTGAACAACCAACACCAACTCCGACATTCTCATCAACCCCCGAACCAACACCTAATCCAACTGCAACATGTACAACAACGGTACAATATTTAAATGTTCAACTGACCGATAGTGCTAAATTTAAATTATCCTTGTGGGTTGATGACCAATATACTCAACCTGACAGTGCCGAATGTGATTATGTGGTTTCAGGTCAAGCCCGAGGTGACATGGGTACCGTTTATGAGGGTGTTGAGACCATATCTCACGGTGATCATAACCACCAATTCAACCTTGATCCCGTACTCAACGATGGGGAGGTCGTTACAGGATTTACGGTATATTCCATAGACACGACTCAATGTACTTGTCCAACCATAGTTGATTTTGATCCGTTTAAACCGACACCAACTCCTGAACCAACACAGACATTAACACCAACTCCAACATCAACTCAAATACCAAGACTCTCGGGGGTGGTCTCATCATTTAATCCGAATTCTAATAATCCAATCACACTTAATGAACTTATACGACCTTTTGTTGAACAATCATACGGGACAATATATTCATTTATATGTGATAACGATATTAACCAAATTGTTTTTGACCTTACTAAAACAACAACAGGGAATGCTTCCCAAATCCCTAATATAGGTGATGTTATTACGAACATTAATGATAACACCCCGTATTCTAATGATAACTTATTACATTTTAAGCAAACTACTTTCGGTACGTTCAATACAATGACGGATTATAGGTGGATTACCACCGATGAAAACGGGGCCATAACCGATATCACTCAATTACCTCTTTGTCCGACACCGAATCCAACGGTAACACCTAATCCAACTGCGACGGAGAACCCAACGGCAACACCTGTTCCAACCTCAACAGAACAACCTACACCAATGCCAACGGTAACTGAACAACCAACACCAACACCGAATCCAACGTCGACTCCCGAACCAACACCAAACCCAACCGCGACAGAGGTCTTAAATGACATCCCATTATCGTTTAATTACAGTTTGGGAATGGGATCTTTATCTTGGAGTGGTTTAACCATTTCAGAGTTGTCAGAAGCAACATGTAATGCGTTAGTGGGGAACTATATTATAAGTCAATATTATGGTACTTTAGGTGTGGGTACCCAATTCTACAATCCAAATAATATAGCAAGTAATCAAAGTTGGGTGACCAATCAATACTTTGGTACAAACAACGCACCTAACGGTATTTGGGTACAGGGTTCAACTGAATATATAATTGAAACTGATTTTAATGGTGTTGTAACAAGGTACGAATCATTTAACGTGACATGTCCTTCACCTACATCGACACCAACACCCGAACCTACATCAACACCACAACCAACACCAATACCCACAGTAACAGAGAATCCGACAGCAACACCTAACCCAACGGCAACGGAACAACCTACACCAATGCCAACCGCGACAGAACCTCCAACCGCGACACCTCAACCAACATCAACGCCCGAGCCCACACCAAACAGTAACGTTCAACTAAATTTTTACAATGATTTAAATGGTTTGACTGTTAGTCGCATTTATGTTAATACTAACGTGTATGATACGGGAGATTTCCCAATGTCATCAAACGAAAATACGACACTAACGGGATTATCTCACACGAATGGTTTGGTTGGGTTACAAATTGTATATGATTTCCAAAGTCAAAATAGTCCTAAGAACATTTATGTGTATGTGGATGGTGAATTGGATGTTACAACTTATACATCAACGGACATTACATTTACAATTGGTAATACAATTCCTGTACAGGACAATTCGATTATTACAGTTAGACAGTACAGTACTCCATTACCAACCTCAAGTCCTACTCCCGAACCAACATCTACCCCTATACCAACATCAACACCTGAACCAACAGAAGTACTTGTACAGGACATAAATTTAATTTTCCAAATTAATAATGACGGTGGGGTTAATCCATGGTTAAGTGGTAGTTCAACCTATAGTGATGTTCAAAACCATTTATGTACTTACGGTGCTAATAATTATAATGCCAATACAAGACAGACAACGGGTGACCCCAACAACCCACAAACAGGTGATAGATTCTATGCGGGTGGATTCCCTATTGAGACCCCGCAAAATGTTTTACATTTTTATCCTAATGGTCTTTCAATTTCTAATTGGAGTTGGATAGAAATAGATAGTAATGGGTACATAACTGTTTCAGGGTTTACGTGTAGTACACCAACACCTACATCAACTGATGTTCCTGAACCAACACCCACAACTACAACATTTTTAACTTATTATTTTTATACGAACTACACTACAGATGGTATATCTTGGTCGATAATTCCATCGACTTTACAGGAAAATCAATCAATCTGTGCCACCAATTATCAAATGGTGACAAGAAAGACAACTCAGACAATTGGTTTGGGTGTTCGACTATATGCAAGTGATGAGGTAAATATTGTACCAAACGCAAATACTTTATACGCACCTAATCATCCCTATAACCAAGGAGATGATGTATATTTTATTCAAACAGATTCTCAGGGTTACATCATAACATATGAGGCTTTCTCAACATGTACCCCAACCCCCACACCTTCAACTACTGCAAGTCCTACACCCACACCAACTTATGATTCATCATCATCAAAACTAAGAGTACATAACCAAACAACATCATTCACGGTAAATGCATTTGAGTTATCCCCTCAAAGTGGGTCTTTAGTAGTTTCAACAACATTTGATTCGTCAGGGGACAACAAAGTATATGCGGGGGAATCTCAATACAACTCCGTCATAACACTTGACCCAACTTTTAATAGATTCTATGTTAAAATACCAACAACAGGTGGTGGTGTGTATTATGGGTGGTATTATCTGAATGGTTCTTTAGCAAGAGAACTCGGATCATACGCCTTTAGTTATACTTTAGATTTAGAGACAGGACCGGGAGGACAGGCCAATTACTACACATTAGGACCCAACGATGTGGTGGATCTGTATTTAACCAACACAAACACCCCACCCGTCGCAGCACCAACATCAACACCAACATCAACACCAAACCCAACATCAACACCAAACCCAACACCGACGGTAACGGTAAGTTTATGGGAACCAACACCCGATGCTTGGTTTGATGCCTCAGATACGTCAAGTTATACGACGAGTGGATCAAATCTTATTACGGTTAATGATAAGTCAGGTAATTTTAATATGAGTGTTGATGGAACTCCCACGAGAGTTTCAAATGCATTAAATAATTTAAATGTGTGGGATTTTTCCGGAAGCGAGAGTTTAATTAGTTCAAACTCAGGTCCGTATGCAAGTAATGGTAATCATTGGGCGATAGGTGTATTCCAATACCACACTACAGATAGTACCAAGGATTCATTTTGGAGTGCTGATGGTAATAGAACATACGCAATAAGTAGTAGTAACTCATCAAGTGTTTGGTACGGCGAAATTGATTATGATGGTAATAATAGTATAGTTAATGGTAAGGCAAGAAATACTTTTACGCAGACAATAAATCAATCTACGTGGGCGATAGTTGCAGTAATTGCGAACAAAACCGATAATGAATTTTATGGTAGAATAAATGGAAATATTCGAACCAATATAGATGTTTATAGTAACTCAATGGACACTAATTGTACTGACTTACGTATGATGAGAAATAGGGCGGGAGTAAAATTAGACGGAAGAATGGCTGAGTATTTCCATTTTGCTTCCTACGTAGGTGGGGACACCAATAACTACAGTGAAGTGTGGAAGGCGGAAGGGTACTTAGCACATAAGTGGGGACTAACAAGTCTTTTAACATCCAGCCACCCCTATAAGAACTCTCCACCGACAGTATAATTTTTTGGTTAGGAACTAAAATAACTGATGTTTTTACTATTTATATAGAAAAGTAAAAATGTCATTAGAGATCAGTGGTTTCACAACTAATTTAATTGAGTGTCAGTCAACTTTATCGGGTGATTGTTGCCCCATTGACCCTACATTGGATATTAGACCATGGGCATATAAATTCAACACTCATGGTGGTACCAATAATTGTGATTTCTTAATCGATAGAAGAACGGAGAAGGGGTGGACATTAGATTTTGTTTTCAATAGAGAAAATCTACCGTGGTCTCTTGGGAGTGTTTTCTATTTTTTTGGTGTTAGGGACGAGAATGACCCGTACTTATACGCTGATAACAATTTATCATTTTCTTTTACTTCTGATGGTAGAATTAAGTGGCAGGCATATAGGTATTCGGGATCGTGTGTTAATGAATTATACCAAGAAACTTTTTATATAGACTCAGGGGTAACACCCATATTATGTTCTAATGGAACTTCTAAAGATTTTAATATCACTGTTGTATTTGATCGTCACCTAAGACACACTGAATGTGAAATAGAAAATGCGGGTGGATGGAATGACTTAATAACGGGAGATACTATAATGAACGCATCTGATGTTGTTTTATCGGGTTCCACAGAATCCATAAGGTATACAGAAGAATTAAATAAGGATTGGAATGATGAGAGGTACGCTCGTTTGGGTATTCTTAAAATATACCTAAATGGTTGGCCCATATATAAAATAGATAATTGGGAAGAAATAGTACCGTCGAAAAGAGGGTTCCAACCCTTCATACAGTCGTGGGGTGGGGGAACCACAGGTTCGGGTAATATTCATGTCGGAACCACTTCATTTAACTTAAAAACAATAAAATACATTGAACAACCTCTAAATGCATTGGAGGTGAAACACCACTACATAACTCAGGTAAAACCATACTACGATATAGTTGAATGTCAGGATCCGTGTGAAGAAACAGAAATACTACCATTTAGTGAGAGTACTATATATTTTGATGACGATTCTGATGGTGATGGAAAAACTGATACCATTTACACCGAAAGTGGTGACATACTAATTATTTAAAATATTTATAAGAATGGCATTTAGAAGAATATCGGACTTAAGTTCAAGTTTAGAACCATCAGGAAGTGGGATTATACCCATTTCTCAGGATAGAATCACATTTGGTACCACTTTAGACACTATTAAAGGACAAATAGAAGGTAATTTAACCAACTCATTTGCATTAACATCGTCATTGAACGAGGTTACAGGGGTACTTAATGATTCCACCTCATCAATAGATGATCTACATTTATTTTCTTCTTCCGCCAAAATTAGTATCGACGCTTTAGAGGTTTATACCGCATCTTTGGATGACTCTTTTGCCACCGATCTTGAATTACAAGAATTCAAAAACTATTTTAATAGTTACACATCATCAAATAATAACGTAAACGACTACCAAAACGATAGATTAGATGCATTAGAAAGTAGGAGTGACTCTAATGATGATCTTAATGTAGAACAAAATAATAGACTATCATCTTTAGAAACTGAAAGTGGATCTATTAGGAGTGTGTTTAACGATTACACATCATCTAATAATGAACTTAATTTAGGACAAGATAATAGATTGGGTTCTTTAGAAGTTGAGACGGGGTCATTATCGAGTAGAATTGAAACAGAAAGGTTAAGGGTTGATGCAATTTTAGATTCTTCCGAAGCGGATAAAGATTCTTTTGCTGAAATAGTTTCCTTGATTAATACGGTTGATACCGAAAACGACGAGGCGTTTGCGGGTTATGTTTTAGAGGCAAACGAGAGATTGGGTTCTTTAGAGACTGAATCGGGATCTATCAGAGGTAATTTTAATGATTATACCTCTTCCAATGACACACTAAATACCGAACAAAACAATAGACTAAGTTCTTTAGAAACTGAATCAGGTTCAGTTCGTTCAGATTTTAATACATACACGTCGTCTAACGATGATTTAACGAGTGGACATACAAATAGGTTAAATTCTTTGGAAACGGAGAGTGCATCTATTAGAAGTGAGTTTAATACCTATACATCATCTAATAATGGTAGATTAGATTCTATTGAGGGTAAAAGTGGTTCGTGGATTACATTAGATGATTTACCACCACAACCAACCCCACAACCTACACCAATACCTGTGGATTTAACACCAATAGTAGGTAGGTTAGATGCGTTAGAAATTGAAAGTGGGTCTATAAGAGACGATTTTAATCAATTCACCTCATCTTTCTTATTGATTTCTGCATCAATCAACTCACAATTAGAGAATTTACAATCCTCATTAATTGAGTGTTGTTACCCCCCAACGGCAACTCCTGAACCAACATCGACTCCTGAACCAACCCCATACCCAACAGCAACTCCTAATCCAACACCTAATCCTACGGCAACGGAGAATCCAACAGCAACCCCTAACCCGACAAGTACACCACCAGCAACTCCCGATCCAACAGCAACGTTACCACCAACAAGTACACCACCAGCAACTCCTAATCCAACAGCAACGTTACCACCAACAAGTACACCACCATCGACACCCGAACCAACGGCAACAATCACTCCTGAACCCACATCAACACCACAACCAACACCAACAGGTACGATATCGAACACTTTAGGGTATATTCATAAAGTAGTTAGTAAAATGAATCCGTGGGCTAACGAAGACTCTTTTGATTCATTAAACCAAACGGTAGGTTTATCGGAGACACTACAATGGGTATGTGACACCGTAAATGGTCCTTTCCCGGGTATTAGTGTTGTAGAAGATAATTCAGGAACTACAGAAAAACCACACATTTGGACAAGTGGTCCGGGTGGTGGTTACAACGTCCCATCGGTTGGTGACATTATTTATAGAACTTCAGACGGTTCAGAGTTTTTCGAGATTGGTGGTTTCTTAGTTTATCAATCACCTATTAATAATGTTGGTAGTTACACGTGGATTACGGTTGGTGCTCAAGGTACGGTAATATCAGTAGATCAATTGGATTGTGATATGGTTATACCCCCAACTGCAACACCCCTTTATACTGCAACTCCTGAACCAACTCCAAGTGCAACTCCACAACCAACTGCGAGTAGTACACCTGAACCCACACCAAGTAGTACACCTGAACCAACAGGTACAAGTACTCCTGAACCAACTGCGAGTAGTACACCTGAACCAACAGGAACGAGTACACCTGAGCCAACCGCAACACAAATACCAACATCAACCCCCGCACCGACACCAACCTCAACACCACAACCACAATACAGTACAACAATTAATATAAGAATATTACAATCCTTTACCAATACTTTGAGTGGTCTTCAGTTTTGGATGGCGGACTTACCTCAATCAACGACGGTAGTTCAACCATACGATCAAAATTTAAGTTGGTATCAGGTCGGTACTTTTGACGATATTGGTAATTGTTCTCAGGGCGGGGGACTTTCAAATACGATTAGTTATACCGTTACGGGTGGTCACACTGATTTCCACTATAAGGCAATACACTTTAGAAATTCTGATGGATCAGTAATTCACGGTCTAAGGTATTCAACCTCCTCAGGAATATGTAATTATAGTTGGACTAATATGTACACTATCAATGTGGCTACCCAAACATTAAACTATAATCAAACGATAGACAATTACGTTAAGATTTATCCGAACACTTCGAATGTGTCACTTGATCCGACGGCAACACCTATACCAACATCATCACCAACGCCAGAACCAACTGCAAGTCCTACCCCTAATCCTACGGCAACGGAATTACCAACAAGTACTCCGAACCCAACGGCAACAGAACAACCTACTCCGGTACCCACCGCAACAGAGTTACCAACAGCAACTCCTAACCCGACAAGTACACCTGAACCAACACCTAATCCTACGGCGACGGAATTACCAACATCAACTCCTAATCCAACCGCAACGGAACAACCCACACCAATACCAACTGCCACACCGGCACCGACTCCTGATGCGACTCCCGTACCTACAAGTACACCACAACCAACACCTAATCCTACGGCGACGGAATTACCGACAAGCACTCCGAATCCGACGGCAACCCCTAACCCAACACCTAACCCAACCGCAACGGAGAATCCAACGGCAACTCCGAATCCAACCGCAACGCCTGAACCAACACCTAATCCTACCGCAACGGAGAATCCGACGGCAACACCTATACCAACATCAACACCACAACCAACACCTGAACCTACACCTAACCCTACGTCAACCCCTAACCCAACACCAACAGCAACGGCACAACCAACATTAACGGTCACAAGTCCAACTAATGGTGGTGTATACCCTGCAGGTGATATAATTATGTCAGTTGATGTGGGTGATTTTATATCGACTAATCAAGGTCACATTCACTACGAGTTAGATGGTGGTGGGGTTATCATGAAATATGATGATTTAGACGTAGTATTTGATATTACAGATGAGGGTGAACATACTTTAGTTGTTGAATTGGTTGATACGTCACATAATAGTCTTAATCCAATAGTTAGAAAGACTATCGTTTTTGAAGTAGTTGGTCCAACCCCAAACCCAACGGCAACACCTCAACCAACACCGAATCCTACGGCAACAGTTGCAAACACCGCTAACACGATATTTTTACACATACCAAACTAATTAAGATATGACAAACGATAGATTAAAAGAGGTAACGGCAGAATTAAATAGAAACACATCTTCAGACATTGTGGGTGTTTCGTATGGTTTCAAAACAAGTAACAATAAAACCACTGACGAAAAAACTCTTGTCTTTACCGTTGTTAGAAAAAAACCCTTATCTGAGATTCCCGAAAGTGAACGAATCCCATCTGAAATTGTAATTGACGGTGAAACATTTAAGACCGATGTTGTTGAAGCAACAATAAAAGCACACGCATACGGTTTTTGTGGGGACCAAACTTTTTATGATTGGCAAGGTCAACCACCACAAAATAGGAATAAACACAGACCACTTATGGGAGGTATTTCTGTAACGAATTATACCGCCTTAGGTGCTTATGTGGGTACTTTAGGTTTTATTGCGGTTGATAACGAAACAAATACTTTAGTTGGTGTAAGTAATAATCACGTTTTATGTGATGATGCGTTTATAACCACGGAAAGGAATTTAAATGGTATTAGAACGAACGTTTTTACTCCCGGTGGTCATCAGGTTAATCAACCTAATGAAGTGGGTTTATCAGACCCATCGTTAGGTGTTGGTATTGTTAAAAAATATCAACCAATAAGAGGTATTCCATTTAATAATACTGTTGATGCTGCTTTAGTGTCTTTAGATTTTGGCGAAGATGAACCTATAGTAGATAGTTCGGTATCATGGATCCAATTCGGGATTACGGGAATGACAAGTGCACCAAGATTTGCAACCACATCAGAAATAAATGCATTATTAGAGAACCCCAATACTCGATATTACACCTCAGGTAGGACCACAGGACCAAAAGGTCAGGGGGACACTAAGTTATTCTGTACTGCAAGTTCATCATCAATAACAATAGGATACACAAAACAAACCTCACCATCTTATGTGTATATGAACGACACTTTTGAATTACAAGCAAGTGGGTCCACAACACCCACAGGTGATTGGTGTTATTACCCATCGGCGGGAGGTGATTCGGGATCCGCAATTCTATGTGAAATAGAAGGTGAGGGTGGCCAAATGGAATGGGTAATTGTAGGATTACTTTATGGTGGTAAGGAAATTACAGACCCTGAGAATCCTGAGGAGACCATACCTATCGCTACGTTATGTAATAGAATTGATAACATTGCATCCGCATTAAATATTAGTGCATGGGATGGTACTTTTAACGGGGTGACTTTCGCAAATAATCAATCCCCACTAACTCACGTAGTGGAAGCATCGTCAAATGATAAAACTATTGTGGTAAATGGTTTAACTTATTGGCAGGTTGGTTTAGTGAATAATTCAGAGTATCCACCTGATCCAACACCTGAACCTACACCATCCGCAACTGTCGGTGCACCACCTTCTCCTACACCAAATCCAACAGCAACACCTAACGCAACTCCTGAACCAACACCTGAACCTACACCGCCCGTTACTGCGACATCAACACCATCACCACAAACATTCACGTTTGGTTACCAACATGAAAATAGTTGTACCACATCGATTAATGAATTATTCATAAATGGTGTTAAACAAAATGCAACGATCCAATTAACTCAAGGGTCAACGGGGTCAGGGACATTAAGAACTTATTCAGTATATCCGGGTGATAATATTACTATCACACATAGACCGTTTAATCTTCTTTCTCCTTGTACTAATAGTTACACCTCACCAACAACAAGATTAACCTTAAATGGGTCGAGCGTGGGAACGACAAATTCAAATACATCGAATTCTTTGACATATAACTACACAGTCCAACAAGGAGTAAACCCTTCATTTGTGGTTATAATGGAAAATAGTCCCGCACCAACCGCAACACCTGTTCCAACATATACTTTAACATTACAGAACGTAACATCAGCAACATACGCGGAATCATGTGCTAAAGGTTATATAATCATCGAAAAGAATGGTAGTGAGGTTGCAAGATTAACTAAGACACAAGGTAACCAATATGCGAATTGGAACACTTCATCTATTACTTTCACACAATCTGATACTGTATATGTTAAATCATACTCCCAAGGAGGTGGCGGTGCAGGATGTGCGACTGAGGACACGAGGGTAAGATCAATGGTCAATGGTGTTATTAGAACAACATCGGAAGTAAACACAGACACAAATGGTCAGTCATATTTATTCCCTGATAGTAACCAAACAGTTACGGGTCAATTTATCGTCACGGGTGGATTATAAAAAAATAGGTTAGATATTTATTAATATGGAATTCTTTATACGAAAAGGGGCGACAGACCCAATGTTAAAAATGAGATTGGTTGATGATGGTAGAAATGATAAGTCATCTTTAAACGATCTTTTGGAGAATGCCCACATTACTTTCGATATGATTGAGGTGGAAACGGAGATACCACACATACTAAGTGAGGAGTGTCATTTAACAACGAGAACCAAAAAGTATGATCAAACCACAGATGAATATTATATCACCTATAGGTTTAAAGAGGGTGAAACTTTAGAGTCGGGTAAGTTCGAGGGTATTATAACTATTCAATTTAGAGATACCAACCTTAACCCAACGAATAAGTTGATAGTACCGATCAAAGAGAAACTATTCATCAACATCATCTAAAAATGCGCCCACATTAAAGGGGATATTTTAATTGGCATGAAAACCTGCCATACATAGGTGATACGGAGTTGATTTTTAGTATATTTTTTCATATATTTGTTATGTAACAAGACAAACTATCCTAACTAAGGGATATGCTAATGTGTCATCCGAATATCAAACTTTATGAATGAAATAATCTCCCAAGAGGTAATCGAAGAATTCCTCAATGGTGGTGACCCTGAAGAATACATTACAGGTCTCGAATATGAATATCGAACAAACACCATCTACAAAATAATCCAACATCCTGAAAAAGGTAAAATAATTAGACAAGACAAACTAACCCCGTTTCTTTGGGTTAGTGATATTACCGATCTTAATTTCTACAATAAGAGTAAAGCACTTCAACGTCAGAAGATGTTGGAGTATGGTATTACAATAGAGAAGTTAGAAACAAGAGGTAATGATCGTCTTGAGGATGGGTTCAACTATCTCGTTAAAAGTAGTAAGGGTTATAGAGAACTTTTAAGTTTCTTCAGACAAGGGGGTATTAATCCGTGGGACGATAAGAAATTACCCAACGGTAAAATGATAAAAGAACATTTTATCCTACTGAACCCTAAAGAACAGTACCTGATTCAAAAAGAAAAGAGATTATTCAAAGGTATCGAAGAATATGAAGATGTTCATAGGTTGGTATTCGATATTGAGACCACAGGTCTTGAACCTGAGACGGATAAAATCATTCTTATAGGAATGAAGGATAATCGAGACTTTGTTAAGATTATCGATGCCTTTGGTGAGGACGGGGAGAAACGATGTATTATAGAGTTCTTCCAATACTTAGAGGAATTAAAACCTACAATATTTGCGGGGTATAACTCGGCATTCTTCGATTTTCCATTTATTTTAAAACGTGCCGAAATTTTAGGTATCAA